>Ga0209542_10000569_pt1 | contig 89491 bp, 83 predicted proteins | sample RifCSPhighO2_01_FD_184028 | JGI IMG/M metagenome (GOLD analysis project Ga0209542, IMG submission 184028) | Soil microbial communities from Rifle, Colorado - Rifle CSP2_plank highO2_0.1 (SPAdes) (version 2) | ecosystem: Environmental > Terrestrial > Deep subsurface > Rock core/Sediment ...
ATATCTCCACGAACAACAACGGGTTTTTTGCCATCTTCGAACATGTGGGCTATACGAGCCTCTTTTAATCGTGGATCGTATCTGTCATTAAAATCATCAAGAATAACAACGCTGTCACCTCTTGTGAGAAGGCGTACTGCGACGTGAGAACCTATAAACCCCGCCCCGCCCGTAATAAGTACGTTCATGGCTCTATATTAGAACAAATGTTTTACTATGCCTAATATACCCTGTTTCCACGGCACTCTGTGAGATACGCCGCTGGCATTTTTAAATGAATCTAGATGCTCAACGTACCAGTTATAATTTCGTACTAATGCTTGTTTATTTGAGAATTTCGGAGCATATCCAAGTTGTTGTTCTGCTTTTTCTATAGACACAAACGAATCAACGGACGCAGTTTCATATACCCATTTGTATAACGGAGAGATTTTTAAGGCTTCAAGTAAGCGCAAGGTCCAGATCATCGGGCTTGCAGGGAAGCCGATGATTTTTTTGCCGTGGCCTGCTTTATCTAGCACTGCTTGGTAATCTTCTTTCATTGTTGTATATTCTTTGGCGCCAATATTGAACGTATCATTTGCGATTAATTCCTCTTTTGTTACGCACAAATAAATCGCATCACAGAGGTCTTCTACGTCTAGTAGCTGATATTTGTTATGCCCCATACCAATCATGGGGAAGTTGTGCCCTGTTAGCGCCCAATCATAAAACAGTGCGAATACGCCAAGCCGTTCCGGGCCTACGAATGATTTTGGGCGAATAATGGGCACGCACTTACCCTGTGCTCTAAATTTCTCGCATTCTTGCTCCGCCAGTATTTTTGCTTCACCATATGGCCCTACGCCAATAAGCTTGTCGTTTTCAAATAACGGGTGATGATCTGGGATTCCGTATACTGCCGTTGATGAAATATGGATTACACGTTGAACTCCATGCTCAAATGCTGATGTGAGTACGTTACGAGTACCATCTACATCGGTTGTATAAATATCTTTTGGAGAATAGAGAGGAAGTGCTGCTGCGCAGTGAACGACAATATCAACATCATTCATCGCATCATCTAAATCCTTTTTATTCCGAATGTCTTTTGTAATAACTGTTATTTTTTCTTTTTCAGGATAGTCAAAATCTGCAAAATCGTACGAAATGACCTGGTGGCCAAGTGCAAGTAAGTATCGCGTAAGATTAATTCCTAAAAATCCTGCGCCGCCTGTGATAAGTACTTTACTCATAAGATATGACGGATTATACTACGCTCTATATCTATGGCAACTACTACCGATATTTTGAGCTTGAGTGGTTTGGAGCAGGCTACAATTGTCCCTCCATTAGGGTTTGTATTCAATCTCCTTATTGCTATTCTTCTCGGGTTAATTCTTCGAGATCTCTACGTGCGGTACGGAACCTCTCTCACTAACAGAAGGACGTTGGCCTCTAACTTTGTGATATTAATATTGACAACGATGTTTATTATCACTGTCGTAAAGTCCTCGCTTGCTTTGTCTCTTGGCCTAGTTGGTGCCCTCTCGATTATACGGTTTCGGACCGCTATAAAAGAGCCAGAGGAGTTGGCGTACCTATTTTTATGTATATCAATTGGGCTTGGGTTAGGGGCTGATCAGGTAGTTATTACCTTGGTGGGTTTTGCCATGATTGCGCTTTTTATATGGATTCGAGGATTTTTCACCAAAGTTGCTCCAGAATCACATGTATTTTTGCAAATACATGGCAAAAGGAAAGAAGGAATAGTTGAAAAAATAGTTATTATTTTACAAAATCACTGCAAAACTGTTCACCTGAAACGACTCGAAGAGAACGATGATGTGTATGAGGCGCTATTTGTAGCCGATTTTCCTACTTTTGAGAAACTTACTATATGCAAAGAGCAGCTTCGAAATCTCGACCCGGAAATGCGATGTACTATTCTAGATAATCGTTCATAAGTACGCCGTGGAGATTAAGCGTACAGATCAAAAGTTTTTGGTAGCATCCTTGGGAAAATGGTTTTCACATAGATCGTCTCTAAAGCGCTTATTGAGTGTTCTTGCTGCTGGTATACTATTTCTCCTAGTGGTTGTGGGGAGCGTGCGATATGGGGTTAATTTGTATATATCGGGTCAAGCAAATACATATCACGAGTTTTTGCAATCAATGATCTGGACGGCGCGTACGCCATTTACGACAGCCGAGCATGTGGCTCAGGGCTTTTTCGCACAACCAGAGCAGCTTGTTTTTAATTTTAAATTTGAGGATTGGCAAGCGTTGCAACAAAAACAGCAGGACTCTGTGCGAGACAAAACGCTTTATGCCAGCGCAAATCCATGGATTAATGCAACGGTTGATTATATGGGGGAAAAGATAAAAGTCGATGTTCGACTAAAGGGTGCCCCTGATCACTATACAAATACCAAGTGGTCGCTGCGTGTGCGAGTTGACGGCGATAAAGCTATTATGGGGATGAAAAATTTTGCAATTCAACATCCTGAAACTCGATTGTTTTTGTCTGAATGGATATTTCATAAGTTTTTGGATTATCAGGGCGTTCTTTCTCTAAATTACGATTTTGTGAACGTGACTATAAACGGGAGGAATATGGGTATATACGCACTTGAGGAGCAAGTGGAAAAACAAGCTATTGAACGAAATAGTAGGAAAGAAGGACCCATTGTTGTCTTTGATGAAGATCTCTACAACATTAATCGATGGCAAACCCCATGGAGAAATCGAGTGCGAGAACTGAAGGTATATGAGGACGAGACTATCTTTAAGGACGATCTTCTTACTAGTCAATTTCTTGCGGCAAGAAGCCTTATTCAGGGGTTTACGGATAAAAAGATCTCAACGTGTGAACTGTTTGACTGTCCTGTGCTCGCAAAATACTTCGCTAGCCTGGACATTCTTGGCGCCCAACATGCTGCCGGATCGGGAAATATGAAGATGTATTACAATCCTATTTCTGCGCACTTTGAACCCATAGGCTTTGATGCAGAGTCGGAATATTTTGAACGGCCACGCTTTCTTCAGGCATGGAGTCACTTCAAAGCTATTCCTGATAGTATTGGGTGGTTTCACGAAATATTTAGTGATCCAGTATTTATGGAGCAATATATTATAGAATTGAATCGCTTAACGGATCCAAAGGTGCTGGATGATTTTTTTGATTCTATTCGACCGGAAATGAATGAAAAACTTGGGGCTATATATACGAGTTATCCTACATATAATTTTAATTCGGCATTCATGTATCGTGAACAGAAACTGATTTCGGAAATACTCCATCCAGCAAAAGCGTTAGACGCATATATCGACTCTGTTGAGGGTTCTACGATCACTCTTGATGTGGGCACTATATTGCCAGTGCCTACGCTGATACGGACAATTCGCTACGAGGGCAAGGAAATTCCTCTTGTCTCTCCTGTGTATCTTAAGCCGCTTATCCTCGACAAGCTTGTTGAGTATGGGCGCATACAAGTTTCTATACCTGAAGGTTTTCATGGCATCGATCGTACGAAGACTCAACTTGAAATAGGATATTCTATTATTGGTCTTGATGAAGTGAGGTATGAATATCCGTCAGTTGTTCCGAAGCGCGACGAAACATTTTTCGAAGGTGATATTGTACGGCAGCCCGGCAATGCAAATACGTTTCCTTTTTTGCGAACTGATGACAACGCAAAGGAAATTCGAGCGTTAGCCGGTACCTGGAAAATTGTTTCTGATCTTATTATTCCGAAAGGGTATACGTTTGTTATGGGCCCTTCTACAACACTTGAGCTCACAGGAAGTGCGCAGATTCTTTCGCATTCCCCGGTGCGATGGGTGGGAGAACAGGGCCGTCCTATTGTAGTACGAGGAGCCACTGAAGAAGCAAAAGGAGTGGCTGTGCTGCAAGCAGGGGGAAGATCTCAGCTTACTCATGTGGTATTTGAAAACCTGGCAGCACCTTCTTCTGGTAGCTGGGAAATGACGGGCGCAGTAAATTTTTATCAATCGCCTGTCGATGTTGTCTCGTGTGTGTTTAGGGGAAACCGTGCGAGTGATGACGCTTTGAATATAATTCGCTCACCATTTACACTCACAAGTACATCCTTTGCAGATACGCTTGCTGACGCGCTGGACGTAGACTTCTCAAAAGGAACGATTAAGGATATGCGTGTTACGAATTCTGGAAACGATGGCTTAGATATCTCTGGAAGCGACATACAAGTTTCTGGGTATGAGGGGCATGGTATTGGCGATAAAGGAATGAGCATTGGAGAAAGTAGCTATTTGCAGGGCAAGAATATTTCTATTACTCGTGCTCGTATTGGTGTTGCGAGCAAAGATTTGTCTCGAGCGGATCTGGATACTCTTCGTATAGAGCAAAGTGAAATTGCTCTTGCTCTCTATCAGAAAAAAGCGGAGTTTGGCCCGTCTCATCTTTCACTATGGAACGTTATTATGAAAAATAACGCTCATGAATCTATGGTAGAGATGAAGTCGCTTTTGAAGATTGATGATGAAGTTCAGCCGGCAATCATCGCAAATGTTGCAGCTAAGGTTGATTAAGGATGCTTTAATACTATGAATGCAGCGCAGTCAACCAATAGATTTGAGCGAAAGTTTTTTGTTCCTCATGTATCCGTGCCGTCTATTGAGATTCTTATTAAACTCCAGCCAGCCCTTTTTCGACCGCTCTACCATGAGCGTCGAGTGAATAATATTTATTTCGATACGATTGGCCTTGATCATTATACAAGCCATGTTGCGGGGGCAGGGTCTCGTTCCAAGGTTCGGATTAGGTGGTATGGGGAAACGTTTGGTGCTATTACTCATCCTGTGTTAGAAATAAAAATAAAAGAAGGAGAAGTTGGTAGAAAAAGGACATTTTCGTTGCCCTCTTTTGATTTTCAACATCGTATTGACAGAGGTTTGTTACTGAATCTTTTGTCTCAAGCATCTATTCCTTCTTACTGGAAAGGACAGCTTAAAGATTTATTTCCAGTGCTACTGAATTCTTATATTCGAACATATTGGTTATCAGCTGATCGCTCGGTACGCCTTACTGTGGATAAGGAATGGATCTCTTACTACGCTCTAACATCTTCATTATTACAACTTTCGTCACCATTCCGTCATGAAGGAGTAGTTATGGAAATGAAGTACGCCCTTGGTGATCAAGACACAGCAGCAATAATCGGTGCAAAGTGGCCTTGGCGGCTTACGCGTAATTCAAAGTATATTATTGCATTAGAAGAATTTCTTTCTCGAGAATAATAAAGATATATGCTTCAGGTTATTCGATATGGAATTGTTGGGGTAGTAAATACCACCGTTGATTATGCAGTGTTAAACATTTGCCTTCTTCTTTTTGGTCTTAGTCTTTTTTGGGCAACATTCTTTGGGTTTGCAGCAGGTGGACTTGTTGGATATTTTTTGCATAGCAGGTGGACTTTTCGATATAATACGTCAGGTAAAGAGATGAAAAAACTATCCCACTTTTTATGTATTGCTGTTATTGGACTTTCTCTAACAGAGATCATTGTACATATATTTACCAATAAGTATGGTTTTTATTACAATTATTCAAAGACAATTGCTTTGGTTGTTTCTATTGCATGGGCATATAGTGCATCTAAGTGGTGGGTGTTTCGAAATATTGAGGAGCCACCAGTAGCATGAAAACCGTATATGACAATATTGTCATTGGAGGTTCTGGTTTTATAGGTACAAGCCTACTTCAAGCTCTTCGTGCGAAAGGAGAAACGGTTGCAAATCTTTCCCGTGAAATTGGGGAGCCAGTTACTGGTGTAGATGTATTTCCCATCGATGTTACCAACTTGGAAGAACTTACGGAGCGATTTCCTTATGGGGAAACTGTGTTTATCCTCATAGGCCAAGTTGGGGCTGGTTTTGATGCGAAAAAGGAATTACTCATGCTTGCAAATATAGTCAATGTTTTGAACGCAATGCGTCCGAAGCGCGTATGTTATGCATCTTCTGCTCGCGTATATGGAGAAACAGCAATACCCGCGATAGAGAGTGATGAGGTGCGGCCATATGATGAATATAGTCGATTTAAATGCGACGCAGAGGTATTGCTGCAGAATACACTGAATACAAACATCTCCCTCGCAATTATTCGCCTGGCAAATGTCTATGGTAATCCTAGAAATCGAGGGTTTATTAATACGGTAATGCGAAATGCTGCCCAAATAGACTCTGATCAACTGGTGGTACACGGTGACGGAACCCAATCGCTTGATTATATACACATCCAGGACGTGGCTGATGCATGTATTGCGATTACAGATGGGCTTACGGGGAGAGATATTATTAACTTAGCAACTGGCCATAATTATTCTGTTACTGATCTTATTGAATATACTTCCCGTATTTCCAAGAACCCTTTGCCCTATACGCTAGATGAGACAAGGCAACCTGAAGTCCGTATGAGCGCTATCTCAAACTCTAAGCTTCGTGAAAGGTATGGATTTGAGCCCCGCTATACGTTTGAGCAAGGGTTACGGGAAACAGTTCTGGCATACAAGAAACTCGCAACAACAGAGAGTAAAAAAGTATTGCTTATAGGGGGCGAGGGTTTTATTGGTCGGAATATCGCTGCGCAGGTATCTGAGCATGCGCAATGTTTCTCCGCGGGAAAAGAAAAATCACCTTGGGTAGACCGAAAAGATATATTTATTCAGTTAGATCCTTACAAACACAAGCTACCTGACACTTTTGATACTGTGATTCACCTTATAGACCATGTTGTATCTCTTAGGGATTTTAGAGAAGCTGAGCGACGGCTTTTGCAGAACATTCAGATCGAAGAAAAGACTCACGTAGTTCTGATATCCTCTTCAGTGCTCTACGCTCAGCCAGAATCAGATTATGCTCGCCGTAAAGCACTTCTAGAGAGTGTATACACAGAGCATTGCAAGGAGAACAACATCCCTTTAAGTATTTTGAGGCTATTTAATGTCTATGGCCCATACCAGTACCCAAGAAGGGCTGGCAGCTTACTTGCGAATATTCTCATGGGATATCTGGATCATCATTCCGTGCAGATTCGGGATATGAACGCCCAGCGAGATTTTATATATGTTGCAGACGTCGCTCGTATTGTTAATGCTATTATTACTACCACTACAACAGGCACGTTTGATGTGGGGACGGGAGTGCTAACCTCGATCTCTGCTCTTATTATTGCGATTGAACGAGATATAGTGCATGACGAGCTAGATATACGGCACATAGGCAATGCCGAATCATTCGCTTGCCCCGCTGCAAAGATTCAGGTAGGATTACCAGTCGCTTCTACGTCTCTTTCGGAGGGTCTGCGGCATACGTTTGAATTTTATTTGAAGAATAAAGAAGAGTTTTATGATTGATACGAAACATATTGCCATAGTCGGTGCAGGAAGCGCCGGAAAGCTCCTACGACGCGATATAGAGAAGTCCTATCCAAATACAAAAGTATTGGGATTCGTTGACGATACTGCTCGCAAGTCAAAAACGTTACTAGGCTCCATCTCGGATCTGCCTAGGCTAGTCGATATCTTTCGGGTTGATGAGATTATTATCGCTATCCCTTCTGTTCATGGACAATTAGTTCGGAGAATATTGCTTGAAAACTCTTCACACCGGGTACCTATTACAATTGTGCCACGAAGCCAAGATGTAATTCGAAGGAGCGATGTTACATATGCAATGGTCAAGCCAATTCATTATGAAGACTTTTTGGGTCGTCCCTTCGTGAAAAGCGATATTGCTGCACTTGCTGCAATGTACAAAGATAAGGTTGTGTTCGTAACGGGTGGCGCAGGGTCAATAGGTTCAGAAATCGTTCGGCAGTTACTAGATCTTCAGGCTCGAAAAGTAATTATTTATGATAATTCAGAACTCCTATGCTTTAACCTCGATCAAGAGCTTCGAGAAAAAGGCATACCTCATCGACGCTACAAAATTATTATTGGATCCATTCGTGATGCAGCAAGAGTTGGATATGCGGTCAAGCATACAAAACCGGACGTTGTATTCCATGTTGCTGCGTTTAAACACGTGTATTTAATGGAAGAAAATTTTGCGGAAGCAATTCAAAACAATGTTACTGGTACAAAGATTATTGCTCAGGCTGCTATTGCAAACCATGTTCCTCACTTTACGTTTGTTTCTACGGATAAAGTTGTCAATCCTCAGAGTATTATGGGTGCGACTAAAAAACTTGCAGAATATTATATTCAATCACTCAAACAATCACAAACAAAATTTACTATTGTTAGGTTTGGGAATGTTATTAATTCTCAAGGTTCTGTGCTTCCGCTATTTGAGCGTCAAATCCAACATTTAAAATATGTTACCGTTACGAATAAAAATATGAAACGGTTCTTTATGTCTATCCGTGAAGCGGCTCAGTTGGTTATTCAAGGTACGGCGCACAACTCTCATGGTCACATCTTTATTCTCAATATGGGAGAGCTGATTAACATTTACGATGTCGCACGTTGTCTTATTCGAAGCAAAAACCTTCTTCCAGAAGAAGACATTGCTATTACAACAATTGGTATGAAGAAAGGAGAAAAGCTTGAGGAGGAACTCTTTACACCAAAGGAACAGGCGTATGTAGCAAAAACACGCTTGCCTCATGTATGGCGACTTAAAAAAACTGATACTCCGCCCGATAATCTCCAAGAGATACTCGCCAAGCTTGAATCACTTGCAGTATCATATCCAAATGACCAAAAAATCCTCTCAGAACTCAAGCAAGTCTTTCCGTCTCTTGCCTGAAAAGTTGCGACTCACCATCGCTCAAAAAGGATTACGTCCATTAATATATAACTTCTATACATATCTTACGGACGTGGAGCTTGATCCTGCTGATACCCCGAGACTAAAACCACATCAAGTATATAACGTGTTGGGCAATTATCGCGAAGAGATGCTGCGAACTAAGGATCAGTATTGGATATTTCGACTCCGACAATTTCTTGGGATACCGAATGTGCGTATTTTTATCGATCGTACCCATGATGTAGTGTTTTCGTATGGAGGACTTCTTCTGACGAACAAGCCCTATGTGCTCTATATTGAAAATGATATTGCGCCATACGCGTATAATTTGAAGATATCAAAAAAAAGCATTGCCCGTTTCGTATTTAGAATAGCGATTACTCGTTCTCGATGTAAACACATTGTGTTTATGAGTAATGCATGCAAAAAAAGTCTCTTTGCTACATCCGGGCTACCGAAAAGCATACTGAAAAGAATAGAACAAAAGTCATCTGTACTATCTCCAATGGCAGAAAATCCTGGTACGCCTGTTCCGCTGAGTACAAACGATGGAGTCATTCGATTTTTATTTATTGGACTCTTTTATATGAAAGGCGGGAAAGAATTGCTTTTGGCATTTCAAAAGTTACTGATCGAGTATGGCAACATTCGGCTTACAATTATAACTAAGCGGGAACTAATATCCCCCGAAGATATTCAAATGATTGAAAGTATTCCTCAGATTGAGCTCATATCTAACGAATATGATACTCCCTACTTATTCGAACATTTTTACAATACGCACGATGTCTTTGTATACCCCACGTATCGGGACAGCTTCGGGGCAGTACTTGTAGAAGCTCTTGCAGCATCCCTGCCCATCATTACAACAGATCATTACGCAACTACTGAAATGGCTATCTCCGGTTATAATGCATATGTGTACCCTAATCACCCGCTCAAAGATTACGATCCAGTGTCATTACGTATGCTAGGGAAATATTACAATCCAAAGGATTTTTATGATGATTTATTCTCCTTTCAATCAACAGGCGCAATGAAGCCCATTGAAGATTTCTTGTACGTATCTATGAAATTCCTCGTTGCTGATAAGGAGTTACGCAATACAATGATGAAAAATTCCAAAGTACTTTATGAAAAAGTATATGATTATAGTGTGCTCTCAAAGCGTTGGAATGATATTTTTATTAGTGCTGCTAGGGATACTAACGTATGACAAGAGTTATCAATTTTATTCAACGGATTGAGAAGAAAATCGGTTTGAGTATAAGATATTTCTTGCAAAATGGGTTTTGGGTTGTCCTGGGCCAAGGAGTAAGTATGCTCTCCGGATTGCTTTTATCAGTATTATTTGCTCGATATGCAAGCAAGGAGCTGTATGGTCAATACCAATACGTACTTTCAGTGATTGGTATATTTTCACTATTTTCATTAAACGGTCTGAATCTTTCTGTCATGAAAGCAGTGATTGATGGGCACGAGGCGTCTCTTAATCGCGCGGTTCGCTACAGTTTTTTTACGAGCTTGTTTGCAAGTCCTCTATTAGCAGTGTTCGCACTGTACCATTATATGCAAGGAAGTACGGAAATTGGCGCTGCTATGTTGGTTGCTGCATGTGTCTTTCCCTTCATTTACTCAACGAACACTTGGACAGCCTTCTACGAGGCCAAGAAGCAATTCTCCAAAGTTGCGTTTCGGGTAATGGTACTTCAGGTATCTGTTCCGGCTGCGATTCTTCTAACATTGTTTAGCGCAAAAAGACTGCCGTTTCTTGTTGCGGCATACGGTATAGTTACCGCAATTGTTCATCTTATATTTTATTGGCAGACTCGCCAGCTTGTAGTAGGAAAGAGCGATACAATGGATGTTCCGCTTGGGATTAAAGTTACTGTACAAAAGTTTTCTCAAACAATCAATGCTGCGCTACCCTTGCTTGTCATACCATGGCTCTACTCATTTAAAGAGGCGGCTGTTTTTTCTATCGCTTTTTTTCTTGCGAATTTCATGGGAAGCATTACAAGCACGGTAACATCAATCTATATTCCACGATTTCTTGAAGTAGGATTTCTCTCCCGCATCTATGTGAAGAAACTTTTTTTCTATACCTTGGTAATGGGCTTGTGCGTTACGGTGATATTTTGGATGGGCACACGATTATTCTTTGTTACGCTATACGGAAAGGAATATTCCGATAGCCTCCGCATCCTCTTCTTTATCATCCCAATATTCATTTTTTATCCGTTACGGGCGCTTACGGGCCACTATCTTACCGTGGTTAACCAGAATATGCAGCTTATTGCGATTAATGCCGCATCGCAAGCTGCAGGTCTTGTTGTTTTATTTTTTAGCTATTCTCGCTACTCATACTCTGCCGTTCTCGCATCGTATTATCTCGCAATGATGGGTACTCTGATTGCCTTATACGTAGTCAGGTTCTTGTATTTAAACCGACGTTCAAATCAGATAGTTCCAACCCAAGGCTCTCCCATAGCCTCTTCGCAACTGCCTCAGGGGTAAAATTACTTGATACAAATTGATATCCTGCTTGTGCTATTTTCTCACACTCTTCAGGGTACTGCTGGTAATACTGAATACGCTGAACTAAATCTTCCAAGTTTTGATTTTTGTATGCGATATAGTGAACGTTTGGTATCAGTCCAATATCGATATACATAGGGTGATCGATACCAATAAAAGCTGCTCCGCACGCCATCCCTTCGATTGCATTGATGGATGGCAAGCCAATAATTTCTTCGGGGCTTATAAACATTCTATAAGCATTGTATTTTGCGACAATGTCAAACGAGAAGTAGGTGTTTTTATGATTAGGCACTAGGTTCTCGAGCAACACATAGGGAAGGTATCGTTTCGCGAGACGGATTGTTAGGGAATCTTCGGGATGTATCTGCTTTAAATCTATAGTTTTATTGAGGCTGGTTATAAATGAATCAATCACGTTTTTCAGTTTGTCCTGATTGCTATAAATTGCCTGGCGCATTGGATGAAACGGTGTATTTCCAAAAAAATCTTTGTATTCTTGTGATTTTGGCTCAAAGAGAGTGCCGACGGCGAAACACTTATTAATTCGACTCTTAAATACATTAGTATTATTCCTGTACCTTGGCTTTACTACAAACGGAAGAATATGTGTTTTTTGTAGATTCGGCATGTAGTGCTGGAAGAACTGATTGTTTGCAAGGTTGCTTTCTGCAACGAGAAGATTATGGGGTAGAGTCTTGAGGTAAGCCGTTATTGCTTTTGTGCCAATAAAGTAGTGAGAAAGATGGGTAGCAATAATTCCTTGAAATCTGTGCATTTCAAGTGAATTGATAGGCACTTGTTCTCCGTCAATGGTTGAGTTTGAAAAATTAAATATGATGTCTGAATTAGGATGAAGACGTTTAGTACTAAAGTATACTGCGTGGTGAAACGGATTGATTCTATGGATCCCCATCCAAATGAGCAGTTCAATGTATGTGAATAGCTTTGGGAATATTTGGAATCGTATTCCGAGAGTGTTAAAAGATGAGCGTGTTCCATCAATATAGAACGCAGTCTTATATTTGGATGATTGTATGAACTCATCGATAAAGTACCTGTATTTATCAATGCTTCTGCGACGAAATACTATACTGGCAACAGTATGGCTAAATGGTTGAATGTGCGGGTTCGCAATAACAAGTCGCATATGAATCAAAGAATTGGTTGCTTCGCGTTTGCATTAATGAATAGTATGTCAAATAATCGTTTACTTGATAGCGCTTCTTTTGTTGCGGGGAAAAAGGTACCTGATTGCTTATCAAGTGCATACATTGTTGTAAACCCATGTGTAGAGAGTAATGATTTTATTGTATCGAAGTTTGAACTACTCGTTTCGCAATATACGTATTGTACAGAAGATAAGTATCTGTTCATGCCGCGCAGTGCAGCTGCCTCGTGTCCTTCCACGTCTATTTTTACCATAGTTGGGAAAGGTAAATCCATATCATTAATTGCACGCGTGGGGACGGAAATAGCTTCGCCATACGTGTTACCCACTGTCTTTATGAATTGCTGATTCATACTATGGCTTCCGTCGTTATTTTTACAAATAAAGAGTTTTTCTGAACCCGTAGAATCAGAAGCTGCTATATTATGAATTTGTACGTGAGGAACAGTATTGAGTGAAAGATTATAGGTTAACTTTTGAAATGCTGAAGGTTCTGGTTCAAATGCAATTACCTTTCCGGCTACTGTGGCTGCGAGCAGGGTAGTTTGGCCGATATTTGCCCCTAGGTCGAAATACGTATCTTTTTTTGAAAGGTTATTAATAATAAACGTACCCAGGGCTTCATTTTCATGCAAAAAATAACATCTGCGGTCTATATAATCTTTAAGGTTTAATTCCATGATGTAATGCACCGTCTTGTTGCCAATATGGAACGCTTCCTTTTTAATCAAAATGTCTTGCTTGCAATGTTCTAGCATTCCGTGAAAAAAGATAAACCGAAGTGTTTGCGCTCTTTGGCTTTGTCGAATATCGTACTGAAGATGAATGAGCCATGTTTGCACGTTGAAGGGCATGAATCCAGCAATATGCCCTATACTCTTTGCTATTCGGGCTGCCATGTGCCATAAAAATGATCGGATATCCATAGTTGGAGAATGTAGTTAGTATGCATTACTAAGGCAATTTTTGTATATAGTTCATATACACCCTTTTCGACCATTGCTCTGTAGGGTGCTTTTTGTACTTTACTTGTTCGCTTTTCGTAGTATTATGCTTTTATGAATACCGACACATCAAAACAGCGAGAGCAGGTACGGATCAAAGAAGCATCATTTCAAATCATATCAGAAGTTTCATGGGTATTGGGGAAAGTTGACCAAAAAGAGGTAGAACAGTTTTTACAAGAGATCTATCACGCAAAGACGATCGTTGTATGTGGTGCTGGAAGGGTGGGTATGGCCGTACGAGGCTTTGCAATGCGCCTGGCGCACTTAGGAAAGCATGTACACATGCTAGGAGATGCGACGGTACCCTCCATCGGGCAAGGTGACCTTCTTCTTGTTGCCTCTGGTTCGGGCGAAACCCAATCTATTTACGATATGGTAGACATTGCACATAAAAACGGAGCTCGTATCGCGCTCGTAACAGGGAATCTTGATTCCAGAATGGGAAAACTTGCTCATGCCAGTGTTCGTCTTTCTGCCCCTTCGAAGACAAAACAAGTAGAAGGTTTTACGTCTATACAACCCATGACAACACTCAATGAGCAATGCCTTGGAATATTGTTTGATTCGATGGTTTTAATGCTGATGGCCGATATGAATGAAACACACGATACGATGTGGGCAAGGCATTCCAATTTAGAATAATACTCTTATGAAACACTCACATTGCGCATTAGCAGCATCAATCATTTGCGGTAATCCGCTCAATCTCCAGAAGGATTTGTCAGCATTAAAAAGGGGAAAGATAGACTACATTCATTTTGACGTAATGGATGGAGTATTCGTACCTCGATATGGACTCTTCCCAGAATATTTAAAAGCGATCCGTTCTCAAACGAACATTCCTATAGAAGTACACATGATGGTTCAAAATCCAGAACCGTATATTCAAGATTTTGTTGATGCTGGTGCAAATATCATCACTCCGCACATTGAACCCCTTCTTCACGCGCATCGAACAGTCATGCGAATCAAGAGTACGGGAGCCAAAGCAGGCCTTGCGCTAAACCCCGGAACTTCACTTTCTACACTTGATTATGTTCTTGAAGACTTGGATTTAGTAATGCTTATGGCCATTAATCCCGGAATTGTCGGACATAAGCTCATTCCTCGTACCATGGAGAAAATTGCAGACATGCGAAAACGCATAGACGCCACAGGTAAGGACATTTTTCTTGAGATAGATGGGGGTGTGACCCCTGAGAGTGGAATTAAAATGGTACAGTCAGGGGCTAATATGCTTGTGTGCGGCACTGGTACGATTTTTCAGCCACCTGCAAAACTAGACGTCAAAATTCGGCAATTCAGAAAAACATTACTATAACAATGCCCGTAGAATGATATGAAGAGTCCTTTTCCGTATAAGCTGCTTATTACAACATCGGGAACTGGTTCTCGGCTCGGTGAGGTTACAAAGCATACGAACAAGGCGCTTGTTCCGATTGCAGGACGACCCACTATTTCACACATTCTTGATTTATACGATCCGTCTATTCCAATTGTTATTACTCTTGGATATCTCGCAGAACAAGTTCGTGAGTTTTTCGCCAACAATTATCAGGATCGAACTATTACGTTTGTAACCGTCGATCCTTATGAAGGGCCGGGAAGCAGCTTGGGGTACTCTCTTTTACGGACAGAGCCTCTTCTTCAATCTCCGTTCATTTTTCATGCGTGTGATACGATTTTGACTCAAGATGCGCCTTCGCCTGATCGTAACTGGGCTGCTGGATATGCACCTCCTGCTGGGATGGATACGGGACAATATAGGACACAACAGATAGTAGGTGGGCAAATTACTGCCCTTCTTGAGAAAGGAGAGCCTGGGTTTCAAGCAATTCATATTGGGGTCACTGGTATTGCCTCCTATACAGAGTTTTGGGAGACGCTTCATGCATTATATGAAAGTAAGCCGGAAGATACGGGCTGGTCGGACGTGCATGTTGTGGATGCGATGATTAAAAAAGACATCCCATTTCACAGTGTGCTATTTGATCCTTGGCTTGATACCGGGAATCTGAACGCGCTTGCGGCAACTCAAGGATACCTTGGGCAATGAGCGGGCGTCCTCGAGCAATTGTAGTAGGAGGGCTGCACACAGATATATTTTTTCAAAACAGTCGTGAACTGGTGGCGGCCGACCGTGCTACAATCGCAGATACGATCAGGATTGCTGGTGGAGGTAAGTCGGTGAATATTGCCCGAATGATGGCTACGCTTTTGCCTTCCGAGACCGTTGCTATGGTCGGACGTACTACGCATGATCCTTTTGGACTATGGAAGCCTCCATTGGATAGTTTGGAGGAAGCGAGTGTTATAACTCGATATATAAAAGTCTCTCCATTTCAGGGTATGTTCCCCGGCATCGCAATACTCCAGGTAGATACAAACGGCAATAATGCAAGTTGTTTATGCCAAGGCATTGATAACGAATTTTTAGAGGAAGATATTACCTCTTTAGAAAAACTATTTGTGCGTGTGGGAAAGAATAAGGGTTTATACATAACTTCGCTTGAAGCACCATTACAAACAGTGATTGCAGGGAAAAATATGGCTTCGAAGTATGGGCTGAAGATTATGGTTGAACCGGGAGGCCTGTCTAATGTAAGACAAGTGAAAGAAAAGCTTCTCGGGCAAGATATTTTTCTCTTAAAGCCCAATGAGCATGAGGCAGAAATGCTATCGGGAGTACCTATTCGTAGTTTCCAATCTGCAAGAAAAGCTGCTGATATATTGCTTGCCTTAGGGGTGGGGCATATCCTAATTACCGCGGGCAAAAAAGGAGCATATTTCTTTTCAGGGCAGGTTGCTAAGCATATTCCTATCCCTGTTATACATACTCAATCCCAAGAAGTTGATTCGACCGGATGCGGTGACCAGGTATTAGGTACGCTTGGCGCCCTTCTCCTACAAGGCAAGAGTTTGGAACGAGCTGTAGAGCAATCTATCTACGCTGCAACATTACAATTTTACAAAAAAGGCGTTCAACCTATTACAAGTGCAGAATTATCGAGTCTCGCTTGACCGATCTTGACAATATACCCCAGATAGTTCATGTTGCTAAGTGGTACCTTGGCTCTCTCAACAATTTGTATTATCGATTACTCACCACACCATACACAGGAGCTTGAAACATGTTCCAGGTAAAAGGCTTGCTATTTGACGTTGATGGTTCGATCATGCCAGACGGAGGACCATTTAGCAGACTTATCATGGATCTCTTTTGGGAATTAGGAAGATTTTTCCCACTTGGTCCCGTATCTGGTAGGCCCCTTGAGTATCTCAAGGGCCTTGGCGTGGGAAGTGGACGTCACTTTCAATTTGCCGCAGCAGAAAGCGGTGCCGTGTGGGCTACTCTCAAATCTTCATCGCCCGTGATCTGGGACACTAGGCTTACATGTCCAGAGGACATTGGGGATTTGGAGTCCTTGGAAAGTCTACTTCAATACAACCGAAGGACTGGATCATTTTGTCTTGATGGGAATAGGGTAGAGTGTGTAGATCAACCCAAGATGGGTGAGATCAGTATGTTCTCTAGAGGAGGGACTGATCTTCATGCACTTGCTTCTGCTCTTCGAGCAACGATCTCACAGCATTCACTACAATTGAAGGTTGTTTGTTTTCCTGATGGATCATTGACCATTGCTCCCCAAAGAAGCCATAAGGGTTTGAGCGTGATACTCGCTTGCGAGCATCTTGCGTGCCAACCCCATGAATTACTCACGGTGGTAGATGGTATCAACGATCTAGAACTTGCTCAAGACACTACATGCATTGCGGTCGGTAATGCTAGCGAGGATTTAAAAAAAGTCGTTCGATCGAGAGGTACGAGGGGTTATGTCGCTTCTAGCACCGAAGCAATGGGGTTTGCCGAGGGCTTGGTCCATTTTGCAAGAGCGGGAATACTGCCCGAAGAAGTCTCAACTCTTGTCCAACGTACATTATGAATATTTTTGAATAGCCTGTAGGTAAAACTACCGGCTATTTTTCTATAAAAAATCCATCGACTGCGTGACGCATCCGATGGGGGAATAGTGGGTGGAGTCGCAAGCTACTCACTTTTAAGGGGCTCGAAACCCGAACATTGTCGCCGCTTGGAGCAGCATTGGCTGTTCCCACACCAAGGGATCTGGAAGGTTGGGTGTGGGAAATATCTCAAAGAACTCTCCGACAGGTGGTTCTCCTTCAATTTCAACCAAATGAACCAATCTGATAATTGTTGCTTCTCCACGAGTTGGGTCAGTGTACATCTGAAAGTTCAGAAACTGGATATTTGTGATCGTTGCATCACCCATCTTTCCAGTCCTGATTCGTTCAGATACATCGTCGGGCTTGTCTCCGGTTCGAATAAACGCTCCTGGACAATGCCAGTGTCCTGGGTAGCTTGGAACGGTATCTGGACGTTTGACGAGTAGAACCTCGACTCCTCTCGTGGCCCCTCTTCGACATACCACAAACTCGAAGTTTACTTGGGGGCAGATGGGTAGCAGAGCCTCGAATATTAGTGGTGGAATTCCTCCCGTCTTCTGATCTCTGCCCAATTCTCTCAGTAGCTCGATGAGTCGGTCCTGGTCTTCTTGTCGCATTGCAACTCTCCTTGAGGTTGAAAAAACATCTATGGGCAATGGCGCATTAGCCCTTTACTCCATGTGTTTCTTACTATATATCCAGTTGTGTGTCAACAAATAGTTGTTGTTATTTTATTTGTCGCATGTAACAATTTCCCAATGGCGTACAAAACACAAAAACGGACAGTCTTGATTACTACTTCTGGAATCGGTACGAAACTCGGAGAACTTACAACATATACAAATAAGGCCCTAGTCAAAGTAGGCAAAAAACCCGCCTTGTCATACATCATTGAATCCTACCCAAAGAACACTCGTTTTGTTATTACACTCGGTCATTTTGGAGAGCATATTCGTGAATTTATCTCATTAGCCTATCCTGAACTTTCCGTGACGTTTGTTCCTGTGCGCGTGTATACGGGTAAGGGAAGTAGTTTAGTGCACTCGATGTTGTCTGCTAGCAAGTATTTGCAACAGCCTTTTATTTATCATGCTGCAGACACTATCGTGTATCAACGCATCCCTGAACCTACAAAAAATTGGGCGGGAGGATATACGTCTGATAATACGTCTCAATACGCTTCTTTTGATGTAGTGGACGGCACTATTCAGGTCTTTCACGAAAAAGGGAATATGAATCCCGATTATGTACATATTGGGCTCGTGGGCGTACATGACTTCGCATCATTCTGGAAGGGTGTTCGACATTTGAAAAAACAGTTTCCTAATAACGAAGGCTTAAGCGACGTTGATGTATTGCAACATATGCTGGAAAACAACGTACAATTTACCCCAAAGATATTCGATCCTTGGTATGACGTAGGCAACGTAGATAGCTTACAAGTTGCCAGGCAGTCAATTCACGATTCATTCCATATTCTTGATAAGCCATCGGAATCTATTTATCTCTTTGATCGATCAGTTGTAAAGTTTTTTAGCGATGAAAAAATTGCTGCGGATCGGGTAAAGCGTGCCAAAGCCCTAGGAAAGCTAGTTCCTTCCATTGAATCGGCCACAAAACATTTTTATAGGTACAAGTATGCGAACGGGGAGTTACTTGCTTCCGTTATTACTCCAGCTACATTTCCCAATTTTTTGGATTGGGCATTTGATCATATGTGGAAGAAAGAACACGAAGTTTCTCAAGAAAAGTTTCGATCTACTTGTTATGAATTTTATTACACAAAGACAATTCAACGTACTAGTGAATTTTTAAAAACAAGAAATATTAAAGATAGTGCCTCTAGTATTAACGGTCAGGAAGTCCCCTCTTTATCAAAACTACTCAAGATGGTTGATTTTACTTGGCTTGCTGATGCGAAACAAACATCGTTCCATGGTGACTTTATTCCAGATAATATTATTAAAACTTCCAAAGGATACACTCTTTTAGATTGGCGACAAAATTTTGGAGGATTACTCCGTGGAGGAGATATGTATTATGATATTTCTAAACTTAATCATAATCTTGTTATTAATCACGATATAATTAATAACAATCACTTTACTATAGAGCGTAAGGGAAATGTAGTTACTTGTGATATTTTTAGAAGTCAGCGTCTTGTGGAGTGCCAAGAAGTACTCAAAAGGTATCTTCTTATAAGAGGGTTGGATATGAAAAAGCTAGAAGTACTAACTCCGATTCTTTGGCTCAACATGTCACCATTACACTCTCATCCGTACGATCTTTTTCTATTCTATTTCGGTAAATTTCAACTTTGGAAAGCGCTTACCAAGGAATTACCTACGAACTAATTTGAAGTTTTTGGTAAATCGTGTCGAAGAGTGGGTAGTGATAGTCCACTCACTACTCATCTTGGAGAAGGTTTTTTCTACTGTTTGAGCAAGATTAGAAGGGCACCCATAGTCATCGAAGAGAATATACGCTGTGGGGGCTATAAGGTCTAGCTTCGTCATCAGATCCATAGATTCCAAAAATGATTGGGATACGTCGCAATCAATATGAATGAAGCAAAATTGCTGTATATTCCGTTTTTTAAGGTATCTCCCTATACCGGCTACGTTATTAAATCGAAACTTGCCGATAGAGATGTTTTTCTTAGTAGCATGATAGAGCTGCTTACTTCCCAATACGTTTTCTTGGCATTGTTTATGGGAAGTATTGGAAAATGCATATTTACGGAAAGAGCCATCATCGTATGGGAGCCCCTCAAAGCTATCCAGCCCCACAATTCGTTTGGAAAAGTCACCTTGTCGTTCAAGGAAGTAGGCAATCCAAAGTAATGAGAATCCTCGATATGTCCCCAACTCAAGCACATTCCCCTTAATGGCAGTACAAGCCTCGAGTATGGTTTTGAAATTAATAAGTCTTCCAATCTGCTGCTCAAGCTCTGTATCCCCGCTTGTCTTGATTTTTTCGTAATATGTGGAGTTAATATCTTCAACTTTGTATATCATATCAAGTTGAGGAGTACGGTTTAGACGGTTTTTTAGATAGCTTGTTTTCTTTAGATACAGTTTATATGCAAAGGGATTTTTAAGAAGGAGTTCCTTTATTTTTTTGATTCCATGTGCCATAAAGGATTGCTAGTTTGGAGTAAAGAATTTTGCGCTAATATGATAGCACGCCTCTGCAACCGCGCCTTCGCCCGCCCGCAGGCTTGTTACATAGTCGGCTGCTTCTTTTGCGGTAGGATATGCGTTTTGAGGAGCGATGCTATATGAAGCAAGGCGTAAAATAGGTATATCATGGATACCATCCGCCATGTAAATCGTTTGTTCTGGATTGTATGTTTTTGTGAAATAATCTAGGCGATCGAACTCCGATACGAGGGTAAGAGGAATTCCCATGTCGTCCTCAATACGTTTTTTTGTTATCGCTAACCCACGGGCATCCGCACTGATTGCTGATACTCGGATATGTTTTTTAATCTCCTTAATTCCGTCTGAATCATGAGGGCCAAATATCTTTGCAAACTTTCCTTCGTTTGTATATAAAAAATGGCCGGTCGTAAATACGCCATCAACGTCGAATACGAGATCGGTTGGAGCAGGGGTCATACGCTCTTTGCTCGCTGCGCAACTACGACAAGCTCATTCGTAAACAACAGAGGTATAAACGGAGAACTTATTTGAGCGAGTCTCCCGATATTCGTAATACGCGTCTGCTTGATAAGTCGGAACCCGGAACAACAAAGCATATACTTTAAAAGACCTAGCGTGAAAAAAGTATGATGCTTGTATACACCGCTTCTTCGGTACATAACTTCCTGGTATGAAATGCCCATCAGTGTCTTTAGTCGAACCATCACAGAAACATCATTTGGAATAGTGATGAGGAAGTATCCTCCTGGTTTTATAACACGTCCAGCCTCTTTTATGACAGACATTGGGTCAAATACGTGCTCTATAATATCTCCCGCAAGCACCACGTCGTATGTACCATCCTTATCTGGAATTCCATCGTCTAAATCAACCACTTCTGCTGTTACGCCACGTGATTTTGCTTTTTCTACTGCAATAATAGAGAAGTCGATCCCTTTTGCGGTAAACCCATGTTTTGCCACTTCCTTTGTAATAAGACCCGTTCCGCATCCGATATCCAAAAGAAGTGGGGGGTTTGCGCTTAGTTTTCGAATCTCGTCTAAGTATGAGAATACTATCTCTTCTTCGCGCCTGATTTGGCAGTAATCTTGCTGTTCATACCTTGTATCTTCTATAATAGATGGCTTCATAACGGTTTACGGACTATAAGGTTATAATTGAGCGGTAAACTTTGATATATTAACCGGTAGAACTTTTTAAGAGTAGGCACGGGTATATATCCACAGAGCGCCTCTATAAGTGTATCAGAAACAATCCCAATGCAGTTATTCACAACATATATAGGAATAAAGACATATGGAACCCCAAAAGAGGCGAAAAAGTAGTTTGATAGCTGGCGCAATGTACCGAAATATCCAGAAGTTTCGCGCAGGCTGATGACTTCAAAATCCTTAAACCTTACAATGAGTCCAAATTTCGTGAATCGCCAAAAATCTACATTCCATGTGGGGTGGTCACCGTATTGAAAATTTGTATAACCAGACGCCTTGCTTGGGAGTGGCACAGAATGCACTTTCATCGCCATTGGCACTGACACAAAGCAATGCCCACCGGGCTTTAATAATCTTCTAATTTCAGAGATTGTACCTTCCAGTTTTTCAGTATGCTCTAGTGTTTGGTTTAGAATTACGGCATCAAACGCTTCATCTGGTAGGGGTATGGCTGCACTATCGCATACAATATCTGCTTCAGGTGTGGCTTCGTGATCAATACCAGTGTAGGTACCAGAGAAATATTTTGCGTATGGCTTATGCCCACAGCCAATGTCGAGTATTTTAGATGTTGCAGAATAATTTCGAGCAAATCGTTTCATCGCGTAGTCTATAGGCCTACGCGCCAAATAGTTACTTGAGAGCAGCGAGGGCATTGAATACGTCGGTATATTGTGAGGCCATAGCTCCTACGTTAAAACGCTGCTCAGCGAGCGTACGACTTGCGGCGCTGTAGGTATGCTGATTATTCATAATCTTATTCAGATTATCAGCAAATTCCATTAAATCAAGTTTCCTGGTTCTCCTAAAAGCGTCGCCCATAACTGGCAATAATTCGCTATTTTTACCCGGTATTGTGATTTCGGGCATAGCACCATCACCAACCCCACAGATAGGTAATCCGCACGCCATAGCCTCTATGATGTTATTGGGACAAGGTGGGTTTTGATGAGTGAACAAAAAGACATCACTAGACTGCAAGTATCGGGGAAGGTTCGTATTATCTACAACTCCACGAAATCGAAGATAGGGCACATCTTTATATGTTTGTGGGATATGCGTTACAGACCCGGTAAAATCTCCTATAATTTCACAACCAAAATCTACGGTGTACTTTTTTGCATACAACGCAAGTGCTTGTATGATCGGCATAATTTGATCCTCTCTTCGGAAACGAGAAGCTGTAACAAAGGTTTGATACGTAGTACGTTGTCGTTGCGATGGAATAAATCTGTCCGTATCAACGCCATTATACACAATACGCCACTTCTCATCTGTGCGTTTCCCTAAAAAGATATCACAGCAGTATTTGGAGTAGTTGCTCTGATAGATTGTGTAATTGGAAAATAACCGATGGATAATTTTTACAGGCAGGTTGTACAAATAGTAAAATCTTCCAGCAACAGTACTTGGATAGTATGTGCCGTCTAAACGATGGATAATTGGTTTGGTATGCATTTTTGCGTGTAAGAGATACTTCATTGGGCAAGATACTAGAACGAGCAGAAGGTCATAGTCCGAAGTCTTAGAAAACGTAACTGTGTTCCCTTGCTTTTCAAGTGTTATTTGCAGTTTTTTTGCGAATGTAGAAGTTCCACCTGTAGCGCGTAATTTAATTGGAATAAAAATTTTCATCGGCCAGAAAAGATATTTTTTATAATTCTGGGAGTTAGCATAATTGCAATCGGCTCAAGAAGATAGAGATAGTTTTTGATGGGCGCATGGTACAGGCATATATACTTTATTCGAGTACGAATACCTTGCATCATTTGCTCCCTGCTCTTATGGATAGAAATAGTGTCTACTGCATTCCGAGAACAGAGGATCCGAGGAATGTTGTACATATTGGTGTGGGGAAACAGGCGGAACCATAAATCTCGATCCTGACCATATTTGATATTTGAATCATATCCCCCCGCATGCCCTACAATATCTTTTCGAAAGACAACACAACTGTGCCCAAATGGATTGCGTTGAAACATTGTTTTTTTAATCTCATTATTTGTTACAGGAAGGCGAAACACTCTTTTTGTGTGTGGGTATACATTCTCATACCAACAACCAACAATGCCACATTCCGGATGCGATTGAAGATACTCCGCTTGAAGCTCAAGTTTTTCGGCCGCCCAGATGTCATCTGCGTCGATACGTGCTATATACGGATAAGATGTTTTTGTAAGTCCAAGTACAAGCGATTTTGTAAGTCCAATATTTTGTTCATTCCGAATAACTACGATTGGAATTGTGCTGTTCTTTTGCCACTGTATTAATTTATCATATGCAGTATCAGTTGACCCATCATCAACACAAACAATTTCTGATGGCTTGTATGTTTGCACAAGAATACTCTGCATACAACGATCTATGTATTGCTCTCCGTTATAGACTGCCACAAGGACTGAGAATTCGATGTTCATTTCGGAAGTACGCGTATCCATTGCTGTATGATAGTTGAAATCAAGAAGTGCTGCGAACGAATAATGTTGTTTTTGCTGTATTTTTGTCGTTTGGCAAGATCGGTTGCCAGTTGATACACATAGTCCGTAAACGCTTCTTTGCTATCGGCAATTAAATTATCGTCTCCGAGTATTTCCTTGAAGGCGCCATGGTTATTTGTCACAACTGGCAGCCCGCACGCAAGGGCGTCCAAGATAGCATTAGGCATATTATCGAATACAGACCAATACACAAAAATATCCAATTTGCTTATTTGATCAAGTATATCCGCCCTGTACCCATGAAAAATTACATTGTATCCAAGCTTGTCACCCTGACGCTTTGTATATTTTGCGATGTCGCGAAGATGTTTTCCTTTTCCAAACACATGAAACTCAAAGCATGACTTTCCCGATATTTTTCGCAGCGCTTCTAGTACGGTTAGTATTCCTTCAGCCTTCTGTAAAAAGTCAAAGCTCATACTCGTTCCAATTCGGATTATCGTAGAATCTTTAGGCTGATGTATAGCATGGACGTTGTCTTGAATAGCATTTGGAATAACACATGCCTCTGGAAGGCCAAGTTGCTGCTTAAGGAATTCTGATGGAGCAATAACCATGCGTGAATGGCGAATACTATGTGCATACAGAAAAGAAAGTGGATTGCGCCACGAATATTCCTTGTGGTAGTCACCACGAATATTCAGGAAAAAATTCTTTGTATTTGGAGTCCATAGAAATGGTAATCCAGAAACAATGATGTCTCTTTGGTTAAAATGGAGACTTATCCAAGCCCATGCGCTGCTACGGTGATAGGCGACATAGCCGTGCTGAGCTAGCGTGCTAGCAAGAAGTGCATGCTGTTTGTATGGCCCACCCGATCGTGGTGATAGGAAATAGACTACTCTATTGGAATCCCGGCTTTGTCCAAGTGTACTAGCCATATAAATACATTTTTGTTATCAGAGTATACTTTTTCGAAAATTTCAGGCTTACTGTCGATTCCTGGAAATTCACTTGTATCGCGAGTACCAGTAAAGCTCGACTTGTATGGCCTCGTATTATATGGATTACGGGAATCTGTTTTTGCGTAGTACAAGTAAATAGGAGAAGCAGTATATTCCTTTGGAATTTTGAATTCCTGCGTAACAATCTTCTCGTTACTTTGGATAGGAGCACTTGACACTACGCATTGGATTGCTACTTTTTGTTGTATATATGCAAGATACCCAGGATCACAAATGCTAATATTGTCATAACTCGTATCAGTTGAAGTGGTCTCAGTTACATTAGTCTTTTCTATCCTTTCAGAAACCTTGCCGGTAATGCTCAATGAATTTAATGGTTTATTAGGGTTTGTCTGGAAGTGCAATAGTGTTACTACGTGCTCTACGATTAAACGCGCGTCTTGCGTCCCAAAGTATTCTGGCTCTAGGTGTATTCGATTTGATTGTGTATGGAAACGTAAAAGGTTTTTAGAGGAAGCTGAAAATATCACTCTATTTTTAGGTAAGTGTCCCTTAATCCAAGCGGCTGCTTCACGTTCATATGTGGGAACAGTAAATCCTCCAAGATATGTCACATACCCGGCGCCAAAGATATTTATTGCTATAGCTAGAGATAGTACGAGATATATTCCTCTACGCACTATCGATTTTCCGTCATATACTCGATCCGTATACATCAAGAGGCCAAGAAGAGGGAATAAAAGGATTATGCTTAGGATCTGCCAAGCACGGTCTGGAAGATATGCAATATTGCTCAATCGAGGCGCAATTTCTGCCACAAGGAAAAAGAATGACAGAAGAAGAAGGGGGATGAGAGCCGCGAGCGTTCGGATACGTTGTAGTACAAACGTACGAAACCTCGGGCTAAGTAAAATACTGCCTATATACATCGCAATAATAACAAAAGACAACGTCCCCATATAAAATACGTAATATTTCGCAACTCCAGAAGGGCCCGCCCATCCAACCGAATTTTGGTCTATGTTTACATACTTTGCAGGAAAGCTCCAATTCTGGTTACCTTGCATAAAACGAAGCACCAGTCTTTTACCGAGAAATGCAATGCTGTTTACGATCGTATGTATGTTTACCTTCTCTACCCACGGGATAAGCAGAATCAGTGCTACTAGCGCTTGTATCTTGTGCTGCAACATAAATTTCCAATGTATTATTCCCATGCATAGCATCCATGGAATAATAACCATAAAGAAAAGAGGGTGATATAAACTTCCTATTATTGCACTGGCGCCCACTATATACATAATCGTCTTATCTTTTTTAAGTGCATAGGCAGCACACAGGCCAACTACGAAATACATGTATATGAGCGCCATTAACTGTTGACGCACAATCTCAAATTCAAAAATAACTACAGGAGACGCCAACGCTGCTGCCAAAAATAGATATTGAAACTTTTTGCTCAGATTTTTTCCTGCAAGATATAAGGGCGGAATAGTGAGTAGTGAGAGAAAAGGGAAAATATATTTTGTAATAGTGTAATAGCTAGTCGTTGATAAGTAGTGAAAACTTGTAATGAGAACCGTATAAAGTGGCCTGTCACCGTCATCAATAGAATGCAAACTACCAGTAGCCGTTACTTTATCAAACGCTATAAGCCAAGAATAAGGATCCAGGACCGCCAGAAACGGGTATCTCGAAATATTGTATGCGTGCACAGCAGCAATAAGAATTATTCCAATAGTTACGGGATGAGTAAGTACTGCTTGAATAGTGGATGGGCGAGGAATGGCGGGAATATGAGTATCTTGAATTGTTGGGTACAAAATTAATACTTTATTCCAAGCAAGTGGGATTAGTGTAATAAGAATATAAAGCGTGAGTGGAATCCATGGGTTGATGGGGCCAATGAGTGAATAAATTCCCAAAAGTAAAGCCGGGGTAAGAAATAAAGAAGAAAGAATACTTAGGGTCACAAAGAGCGGCACATCAATTGCTCGTTTTTGTATTTTTTGAATCAAATACATAATGTTCGCGCCCGACAAAAAAAACATGTGAACGCTCGCAAATAGTATGCCAAGTGCTGTAATTCCAACATGATTCGAGCGCAGCCCTATCAGAAACGTTACAAGAAGAGCAACGCTTGCCCACACGTTGGTTCGAATTAATTGTGTATCAAGATTCATTGAATAATAGAGTGAAAATGTTGAAGGTAAGTGTCTATTGCGTTGTCCCAATTAAACTTTTCCCTTACGCTCCGTTGCGCATTGTGCCCCAGGCGCGCTCTTAGGACTGGGTCCTGCAGCAGAGTGTGTATGTTTTTTGTCAAAGAATCAATATCTCCGGGGCGGTACAGGAGGGCACTTATTTCATGCTGCACAATTTCAGATGTCCCTCCCACATCGGTAGCTACCGTAGCCACTCCGCATGCAGCAGCCTCAAGTACAACAGTGGGCAACCCTTCGGCATAGCTCGGATTTACTACAATATCGGATACCTGAAAAAGCCCTAGTACTTCTCCTGGTGTAATTTCATCGATAAACTCCACGCTTCCCTGTAGACCCAGTTGGGACACCTCTTGCTCAATAGTACCTCGCTGATTACCGCTTCCAGCTAATAGTAAAACAGAAGGGATTTGTTTTACTACGCTTGCAAATGCTCGAATAAGATCGGATACACCTTTGCTACCTATGAATCTTCCTGCATATGTAATAATTGCCTTGTCTGCATATTTTTCACGAAGAGCAGAGTTGGGAACAGCGGCATTTAGGGCTGCGTAATCAAATCCTCGATAAATAACAGGGATAGGACGACTATCAAACTGTGAGACAAATGCTTGGGCCGATCGAGACGGGGTAATAGTGAGCGATGTACGAGTAAAGAGAAAAGGGCTCCATACTCTATCGTATAGATATCCAAAGAAACGAACAACCCAATTAGAAGAAACTATATACCCACTACCATGCTCAATATGGAGCCAGGGTACCTTGCTTGCTCGCGAAACAAAATATGCGATAGGTGTTGTAACAAAAAATCTTGTCACAGAAATCACAACATCACATTGATCTTCTTTTGCCTTTTTGTATAATTTCCAAAATGCGAAACTAGTAAACTTTGGAATGGGATAATTATAAATAATTTCCCATGCAGGGAATCGATACGTAGTAATGTTTCCGTGCCGTTCAATACTTTGAGCGGTGGAAGGAATTGCGCTTGTACATACAATAATTGAATGCCCCTCTTTTACTAGACGCTCATGAAGCTCTTCGCTGTATTTTTCAAGCCCTCCTATGTGAGGAGGGTAATATGGACAAAATGCTAGGATTTTCATTTCTTGCGGCCTTGGAATTGATCGAGAGATTCTCTGCGTACTGTTCTTGTTATATCTTGCTCGATTCTTTCAACAACGGAAAGAATTTTAAAAATCATTAAAAATACTAGTAAAAATCCAACAAGAATCACCGCGTTTATATTTCCTTCTAGGCCAATAAGCTTTGCGAGCACGTCGGTAAACTCTGGAAACAGCGCGACCGCGGCCATTCCACCCCATACAACAATCCGGACCAACAGCTTTAGAAGTGATTGTCCGGCACCGCGACTTAGAAACTTCTGAGTTCCGGTGTATATCATGAACAAAGCAATGCCTACTACGACTATCTGATAAAATTGGAGGGTTATCGGTTGCATATGCGTATCTACGATAACGCCTTCCACAGCATTTTGTAAACAGTTCGTATTCCGTTGGAAATGTCTTGCTTGTGAAGCTTGCTGGTTGAGTAGTCTGTGTAGAGCGTTGAGATTGGGGCTTCTACATAAGATAATTTGTGTGCCGCAATAAGCCTGATAATCTCGCTTTCATATTCATACGAATCTGATGTTGTATCGAGTAGAGTACATGCATGGCGAGAGTAGGCCCTGAAGCCCGACTGGCTGTCTTGTACGCGAATGCCCGAATACAGCAGGGTAATTGTATTTGCTATTTTATTGTGGACTATTTTATGGCTTGGCATAGCTCCTTTGCTGATCTGCCTACTTCCTAGCACCACTTCGTATTTGTTTTCCATAATAGGCTGGATAACAGCATGAATATCTTTTGGGCTATGCTGCCCATCACCATCCATAGTAACTACAATATCTGCACCTAGCTGAACAGCAGCCTCTATACCAGTTCTGGTTGCCGCACCTTTGCCTCTATTGATTCTATGTCGAATGACTATCGCACCTGCAGACTGAGCTGCTTGGGAGGTTGTATCGGACGATCCGTCATCTACGACAATGATAGACGTGAAGCCTTCTTTTGCAACATCTTGAACAACCTGTCCAATCAGTTTTTCTTCGTCATATGCAGGAATGACGATATATACAGCTTTCATACAATGGAGGAAATATCTGTAAATGGAAGAAGATTCACAGGAAGAAATACAGATCCCTCGGGGTCTTTTTTTAGGGTCTCTTTTGTAAAGATTATTTTTTTCGTCGTAGTATTTGGATAGCGCACAGTAAAATTCTTCATCGCAATAGGAATATTGCTTTTTGACCTATATTTTACTTCTCCTAAAATAATACTGTCTTCGGCGCTTTCAATAGCAAAATCAATTTCAGCTCCTCCTATTGTTCTATAAAAGTGGATACGGTCTTTTTTAAATTGTTGTAAGAGTTCAATATAGACAAAGTTTTCTATCAGGCGCCCATTTAGGCGGTGATCGCTATCGAATGACTGAGTGAAATAATTACGAATGCCGATATCGAGAGCATACACTTTTGGCATCTTTGTAAGTTCGGATCGGATGTTCCTATAAAATGGCGTTACTATATTGAATACATATGTCCCGATAAGGACGTCCAAATATTTTTCGGCAGTGTTTCTGGATAACGTTGTAGTAGTAGAAATTTCGGATAAGTTAACCAGATTCCCGACTTGATCAGAGAGTATTTTAGCGAGGTTGTTGAATCCGGTAATATTTTCAATTTTAAGAAATCCCGCTATGTCCTTTTCTATATAGGTCTTAATAATCGACTCTAATATAACTTCCTTATCCTTACGTTGCGTGGTGGTTATAACTTCAGGATAGCCTCCAAATGCAAGATATTCTTTAAACCGAAGATCTATTGAATTCGAGTATGTTGCATAAAATAGTTCAAGTTCTTCGAAGTTTGATATTGGGATAATTTTTATATCACTGCTATTTTCGTAGTTAAAAAATTCTCGGAAAGATATTCGCGATATATCGAAATCTATAGATCTACCGGTTAGGAATTCAGTATTCTTTGTAATTTCTAGTGAACTTGAACCGCTAACAATTAGTTGTAACTCTTCTTTGTGAGCGTCGAATATATTTTTTAAAAATAGTCCCGCATTCGGAATGGTTTGAAATTCGTCTATGAATACGTAGGCGAATTTTAATGGAAAGTCATAGTTTCTTTTTAGATATTCCTCAAGAGTTGCTGCTGACTGAAGATATTGGTCATTTTTAGAGTCATCTGCTCGAAGATAGACGATAGAAGCTGTCGTATCATTTTTCTTTACATCTTCGATGACTTGTTGTAATAGAGTAGTTTTTCCGACTTGACGAGCACCTTTTAATATAAGGATTTTCTCTTTCCCCACCCAATGGAGTATTTGAGGTAGTATTTCTCTTTTAATCATAATAATGCGTATATTGATAGTATTTCAATGAAAATCTATCATAGCCTTGATAAAAATTCAATGTTTTTGTCATTACTTTGTTACATAAGCAGTTTCTATGTCACAAAATGGCGATATATATAAGTTGGCTTTCATGAATATCCGATTATCGCTAAAGTCTAGTTTAATAATTATCCCAGATGGAATATAGTATAAACCATGCAAGGGGTATACGTAATGGCTATTTTAGCCATATTTATGAGTTATCCTGCAGTATTTCATTTGCAGGATTCTGTTATTGGCCAAGGTGGCGACCCGTGGCAGGCAATGTGGCGTTTTGAGTATAAGGGGAGTGGGGGAATGCAGGACTTTATCAAAGACTTTACGGGTTCTGGCGATGCGCGCCTCATCAATATGTCTGTATGGCCGTGGATGCCATTGCACTATGTATTTGGAGAGCCTGTTGCGTACAATCTGGTATGGCTGATTATTATGGCGCTTTCAGGATATGCGATGGCTTTATTTGTAAAAATCCTAACAAGGCAAACCAGTATATTTGCCGCAGCGCCACTCCTTGCTGGCATTGCGTATATGTTTTTACCGTATCGGTCTGCTCATGCGCTCGGCCATTTTGGAGCAATGCAGCTACAATGGATTCCGTTTATATGTGCAGCTGTTCTTGTATATATTCGTAAACCTACCGCACTCAAAGCTATTCTTATCGGATCCTTATTCTCCATACAGGCTTGGACTGAGCATCACTATGCGCTCTGGCTTGGGATCTTCGGATTGGTTGCGGCCGTTGTGTATCGGAAAGAACTGCGATATTTCCTCCCCTCTTATGAGGGGAGGCGACCTGCCTGCCGGACAGGCAGGGGTGGGGTAGCAGGCGACGAACGCACCCCCTCTCACTCCCCCTTATCCAAGGGGGAGAAATCGCGGACTATATTTTGGCATACCACTCTACTACTCCTCATTCTTATCGTTGGCGTCATAGTCCCATATATTCCGACTATTAAACTCGCGGCAACAAATAATACCGCCCTGGAGCTTGGGGTGCAACAGACGATTCGTTTTTCTGCTGACTTGTTCTCGTTCATAACACCATCGCCTCAACATCCACTATGGGGAAGGTTTTTTGATTGGTTCTTTGGGCAGTACTTTACGGGAAATAATGCAGAATCCGTTCAGTATCTAGGTATTTCTATCCTGGTAGCAATACTCTTTTTTCATAAACATATTCCGCATAAACAGAAACGGCTCTGGATTGCCACGATCATTGTATTTGGGCTCATTAGCCTAGGGCCTGTATTGCATGTATTCGGCAAAGAAACATCGATACCGCTTCCGTATGCGCTTCTTGCACACCTTCCTGTATTTTCTGCTATTCGAGTAGTTGCACGAGCTGGGGTAATGGTGGGGTTTGCGACATGCGTATTGTTTGGGTGGACACTTGCAACAAACCTGCCTGGCCGGCAGGCAGGTACCCCTCACCCCCGCCCTCTCCCAAAACGGGAGAGGGGAACGGTTCTTGCTATAGGCTTGGTTTTATTACTTGAGTTTTTGTTTGTGCCCTTTCCGATACAGTCTGCAAGGCTGTCTCCTGCATACGACACGTTGAAAAATATCCAAGGCTCGCGAATTATCGAAATCCCCGCAGCCACTAACTACACCGCCGCATCGCGAGCATTATATGCCAGTGCGCTGCATGGCAAAGAAGTGGTTGGAAATATTGCATTGGAGCGTGGAGAATCGAAAGATGCTGATGACCTCATAAAATCTATTCCGGGCGTGAGGCAATTACTGTATGTACGAACAACGGATCTTGAAGAAAAAAGACATGAGTTTTTTGGCCAAGATTTAGCAGAAACACTCCCTGATGCGATGAAATATCTGGACACCTATGCCGTATTAGTGCATACCGATTCTCTTACAGAAAAACAGCACCAAGGAATTTCTTCGGTATTGAACGCTACTGCCGGTATTACAAAGCAATCGTTTAGTGATGCGGATTTGTATACCTTGAATCCGAATACTATATCTTCAGATGGCGTATTCCTAAGTCGTGGCGAAGGCTGGGAGAATGTTGGATATGACCCAAAGAAAAATAGCGTGTTTGCAGAAGTACCAAATAAGGCAACTGTTATAATTTATAATATGAATACATACCCCGTTACGGTTACGCTGGAATATGCGCTAGCTCCTGAATCGACGGGCGAGCTTACGGCAGAAAAAATAATTACTGTTAATCCTGGTAAACGGGAAGTGACGTTTATGCATGCGGGAGAGGGAAAGAGTATTATTCAGAACCCGAAATTTACGGCGATACCCCTCCAGCCTACGCCAAGGCTACGGCCGGCAGGCACCCCACTATGAAAATACTATTAATCAACTTTGAGTATCCGCCACTCGGTGGGGGCGGAGGGGTAGCAACTGCACAAATTGCAAAAGAGTTGGCAGCTCGTCATGAAGTGCATGTATTTACTACTGCATTTCACGAGCTTCCTAGTGAAGAAATTTTACATGGCGTACACATACACCGTATCCAGGTATGGGGTAGAAAAGAACTGCCTACCGCAACAGTTGTTTCGTTGATTACATTTGCCCCGGCAGCACTATGGAATGGGATAGCCCTTATGCGGCAATACAAGTTTGATATTATTCATGCGCAATTTGTAATTCCGTCTGGATTACCCGCTGCGTTGCTCGCAATGATATTTCGCGTACCTTTTGTTCTTACGTTTGTTGGGGGCGATGTATACGACCCATCTAAGGCTATTTCACCTCATCGTATTACTATATTGCGTGCGCTTATTCGATGGATAGCGAGCAGAGCAGATGCTCGTACTGCGATATCGCATGATACAAAAACAAGAACTATTGAACTGCACGGTGTGCAAGAAGATATTACTGTTGTGCCTATTGGGCTGGTTCATCGCACACAAACTAATACATCGAAGATCGATAGTGGAATGCCTGAGGATTCTTTTCTATGTGTATCTATTGGCAGGCTTGTTCCTCGCAAGGGGTACGATATTCTTCTGCAAGCATGGAAAAATATTCCAAATGCGCATCTTGTTATTATGGGTGACGGGCCTCTGAAAGCTGAACTTACAAACATGATTACATCTTTTGGGCTTGCAGATAGAGTGCTACTCACTGGCCATGTTACGGAAGAGCAAAAACAAAAATATCTTTCATGCGCCGATCTTTATGTTTCCGCAGCACAACATGAAGGATTTGGTATTGTATTTTTAGAGGCGATGGATGCCGGCTTACCTATAGTTGCCGCAAATGATGGTGGCCAACGAGATTTCTTGCACCATGGTGAACATGCGCTCTTGGTTGCGCCATATGATCACCGGGCCATTACACGGGCCATTGATGAGCTTATGTCTGATTCTGGTCTGCGGGATAGAATGGGGAAGAAAAATAAAGCAGATGTGCAGCAGTATTATATTGAAAATACTGCGAAACAATTTGAGGATATTCTTATTGATACAAAAAGTGCATATGAACGTCACCATTGAAGCACGTGCTTTGTCTGCTGTAAGCGGCGGAGTGAGGACATATACGTATGAGCTTATAAAGAATTTGCTCGCACTGCATCCTGATGAGCATTTTGAACTTATATACGGATCCGAAAAACCGATCGGGACGTTTGCGAGTGCCCAAGAAATAGTTGTCCCGCTATACTCTGAAGCCCTCTTGCCATTCTGGATGCGTAGTATTGGTAAGCACGTTGCCTCAAGACGACCAAATATAGTTCACTATACAAAGGCTGCGATACCTAGGCAAAAAACCTCGCCTACGGTTGTGACGATCTACGATATTATTCCTATCCTTATGCCAGAAACGCAGTCTCCGCTACGAAGACTGTACTGGCCGCATGCGTTAAGGCACGCAGCAAAAACTGCTGATCATATCATGACAATATCTGAAGGCAGTAAGCGAGATATTATGGAGCATTTTGGAGTTGCTGAAGACAAAATAACAGTGACGCCCCTCGCTGTTGATCTGGAACATTTTCGACCCAAACCACCCACCTCCGCCCATAACGGGGCTACGGCGGGCAAGTATATCTTATTTGTCGGCACACGTGATGCAAGGAAAAACATTGCTTCTCTTATTCGCGCATTTGCGCAGATTGCAGATAAAATTCCTCACAATCTGGTTATAGCGGGAAGGCCTGCAAAAAAGCAGGATGATTCGAAAATAATTGCTGCAGATTTGCATCTAGGAAATCGTATTGAGTTTCGAGAGGATGTATCGTATGCGGAGCTGCCAAAGCTATATTCTCACGCTGATATCTTTGTGTGGCCGTCAAAGTATGAAGGTTGGGGATTTCCACCACAAGAAGCAATGGCATGCGGCACGCCGGTGATTGTAAGTGATGGCACTCCTCTACCTGAGGTGGTAGGGGATGCGGGAGTTATTGTGCCTCTGGATCCCCGGGTCAAGCCTGCCGGCCGGGCAGGCAGGCCCGAGAATGACAACTTTACAGAACATCTCGCACACGAAATGCTGACGCTTATTCAGGATGAGCCTAGAAAAGCCGATCTTATTACACGAGGGCTTGCACGAGTACAGCAGTTTTCTTGGACAGACGTTGCTCGGAAAACATACGACGTGTACAAGAAAGTTGCAATATGAAAAGTGTAGGTATTATCACGAACGCATCCATAGGCTCTGGAGTTGGGTCTCGGGCGTATGAAATTGCAAAGAGGATGCAAGCTCAAGATGAGTTTGCCGTATCTCTCACTAATCTTGCGGAACTGCCCGTAAGGAAACTGCCCGGGTTCTTGGGCTCCAAAAGCGTTGCTTGGATTCGCGTAGCGCGTTCTATTCCGAAATCGGACATCTATGATCTTTCGAACCAAACCCTTTCGTTTATTGCCAAGCATCGGCATCCATCTATTGTTACCGTTCATGATCTTATAGAGCTTACAAATCCGCAAGATATCCGTGCATCGCTCGTAAATAGATATTTACTTTCTGGCATTACACACGCTAATCGTATTGTTACTGTATCGGAATATACAAAGCGATCTGTATCAGAGCACTACGGTATCTCGCCTTCACGAATCGCTGTAATCCCGAATGGAGTCAGCGCATCGTACATGCCTATTGAGAACTTTACGGAGACTATTGCATATAAACAACTTGTTCAAGACTACGCAATTCACAGTCGTACCCCACTCATTATGCATGTCGGCTCTGAGCATCCTCGTAAGAACCTTAAAACTGTTTTAAACACTATTGCTATTCTTAAAAAGCAGTACCCCGATGTGCTTTTACTAAAAATAGGAGAACCAGGACTTCGATCTGGAAGAGCGAACACTTTACATCTTATCGACCAGCTCAACCTCCGAAACAATGTGAAGTTTCTTGGTAGTATTCCACTGGATAGAATTAACGAGTTGTATACCATTGCCGATGCGCTTCTATTTCCTTCAAAACTGGAAGGGTTTGGCTTGCCACCTCTTGAGGCAATGGCAGCGGGTTGCCCAGTAGTATGCTCAAATGCAACAGCTCTTCCGGAAGTTGTTGGCGATGGTGGGCTCATGCATGACGCTGATAATGCAGAAGCGTTTGCGGCAAGTATTAGGCACATTCTTACAAATACTGAATTTAGAAATAACCTTATTGAGCGCGGCAAAAAGCGTTCAACCCTCTTTTCTTGGGATATTGCGGCTCGTGATATGGTGAAGATATACCGTGAATTACTATGACGACGATACCCCTCACCCCTGCCTACCGGCAGGCAGGCCATCCCTCTCCCCGTCTAGGGAGAGGGCGATAGAATGAAATATGAAAATCCTATTTCTCTCAGCTCAATATCCACCTGAAACAAAGGGGGGTGGAGAGCTTTCAACGCATATTATTGCACAAGGGCTTATTGAGCTTGGCCATACCGTTCATATTGTTACATCTGGTCATGCAGAAGTTGAATATCACGAGAATGGAGTCCCTGTTTCGCAATTAAAACTTGGGCTGAAAGATAAGCCATTGTTTGAGCGTGCTCAAAGCATTCGTGCAGCAAAGGTTTTACATCAACATATCCCTGACGTTCATGATTACGATATTGTGCATGCGCACGATTTTAGAAGCGCTCTCATGCTCTCAGAATTGCATATGAAGAATGCTGTGGTTACTGCACGTGATTATGCACAGATATCTGGATGTACGAATAACATACTGCGAGATGGGACAGTTGACCCAGGATGCCAAGGTACTGGGGAGCTTTGGAATTGCCATCGGGTTGCAGAGGCAACGGTGCCTAGAAAATTCTTTCGTATATGGCAATATCTGTATAATAGACCATATAGACGTAACGCATTTCGAGCTATTCCAAACCAAATTTTTATTTCACATGCACAGCAGGCGTTGATTCAAAAATACCAAGATACTTCTGGGCAAAGTACCCGTGTAATCTACAATCCGATATCGCAGGAATATCTTAATGAGCCGCTTAAAAAGGGCACGGCTGGAAATGTCTTATATGTTGGAAGGGTAGAAATGTATAAAGGTGTGCGCCTATTATTGCAAGCTTGGAAAATTCTTGCTCAAAAAAATCTGGAAGCACAGCTTACGATTGCAGGTGCGGGTGCTCAGCAGAAGGCATATGAAAACCTGGCTGCTACGTGGGGGTTACAGTATCGGGTCAACTTCATCCCTCATATGCCGTACCATCGGCTACAAAATCTCATTAATGAATCAGAAATCCTTGTTGCACCTCACTTATGGGTAGAGCCATTTGGGCGTACTGTAATTGAAGGGATGGCTCGCGGTAAGGTTGTGGTTGCTGCAAATATTGGAGGCCCCTCAGAAGTTATTGAGCATTCTAAAACTGGCCTACTCTTTGAGCGTGGCTCGGCGCAAGACTTAGCACATACACTCGAACACGCACTCAAAATGAACTATTTCGACAAAAAAGAAATTGGGATAGCTGCGCGAAATTATGTGCGAGATAATTTAAATATGGAGAAAATTGCGAATGAGCACGAAACGTTTTATAGAGATATTTTGTCCAGAACCATTTGAGGTGTGATTGCTAGAAGACTGGCGTGGGGACTGACACCAAGCGAAATCCTATTTTCTGTTGTGTATACCGGTTTAGTACCCGAAGCACGAACCACGGTGCTTTTGGGGCCTCTGGGGCCGGTTAGCGCTTCATCTGTTGGGCCAAAGATGCCTATTGTTGGCGTGCCGACTGCTGCAGCGATGTGCATGAGGCCAGAATCATTGGAAATAAAGAGATTACAGTGTTGAATAATAGCTGCGGTTGTAAGAAGGGGGGCGGAGATGGAGATTGCGAATTTCTCCCCCTTGGATAAGGGGGAGTCTCCGCTCGAGGCGGAGGTGGGGGTGTGCTCGCTCGTTACTACCCCCTCTCGCCTGCCTGCCGGACAGGCAGGCTCCCCCTCATATGAGGGGGAGAAATAACTATTAATCATCCCTACTAATTCCTGCTTCTGATCTTCTTCGTCTTTGCCACCAAAAATCAAAAACTTTGTATTCGGATTTTTTTGCATCAAACTTTTTGCAACTTCGGCGAAGCGCTCTAGCGGCCATTGTTTAAACTCAAAGCCCTTGGCGCAGCCGGCGTGGATGCCGATATAAGTGGATTTCTCCCCCTTGTATAAGGGGGAGCGAGAGGGGGTGGGTACGTCGCGTTCGACCCCACCTCGCCTCCCCTCATATGAGGGGAGGAAATTACTCGCTTCTTCAATATTTTGTTCGGGGATTTGGAGGGAATAATAGGGGGCTGGGGTTGGATTAATTCCTAGAGGTTCTAGTAGGCGCAGATTCTGTTCGATGTCGTGGAGATTTTCTTGTTCGTCTATTGTATGGGTTAGAAAATTGCTTGCACTTGAATTACCTTTATACGGATAGCTGTTGCCGATTCGTATCGGAATATCGGCGAGTTTTAGGTACAAGGCGCTTTTTATAAGCTGGCCAGGTGATAAAACGACGCCGATATCGAAACGATGCTTGCGGAGGGCTATAATATTCCGTATGTGCTGCACCACACCCCCTCCAGCTCCCCCTTGGTAAGGGGGAGAGACGGGCATCTCAATAACAGCATCTATATATGGCTGGGATTCTGCAATAGCCTTTGTTCCTCTGGGTGCTACCCACACGGTGATGTGCCAATTGGGTCGTGCTTTTTTAAGCGCCTCGATAGTTGGCAACTGCATAAGGAGGTTGCCAATGCCCGATAGGGAAAGGAAGAGGACAGATTTCTCCCCCTTGGATAAGGGGGAGCCTGCCTGTCCGGCAGGCAGGCGAGAGGGGGTGCGTTGTTCGCTACGTGCTGACCCCACCCCTGCCTGTCCGGCAGGCAGGTCGCCTCCCCTCATATGAGGGGAGGAAATACCCGTGTCACTTTCCGAGTTCTTCATAGAGGTTTAATAGTTTTGCAATAGATACATCCCACGTAAAATTCTCTTGTACATGTTTTTTTCCGTATGCACCAAATTCCTGAGCCATTTTTTTATTATTGCATAGCGTAGATACAGAGCGTACCAATTCTTTATGCGTAGTGAACAAAAGTCCTGCTTTGGTATCTGGAACCACAGAAGGAATTGCTGTGCTATTGCGCGCAACAACCGGCTTACCTGCTGCCATTGCTTCCGCAAGCACAATTCCAAATGCTTCATAATGTGACGCATGAATGAAGAGGTTGCAGTGTTGGTATGCTCCAATCAGCTCATCGTCAGAAAGCTTGCCGAGCATGTGTACTCGATGTTCTACACCACGTTGTTTTGCAAGCGATACCAGGTGCTTCGCATATCCAAAATCTTCCCCCACAATCACAAACTGAATGTCTGGAACTTCTTTCACGATATCGGGCAGAGCTTGAATGATCTCTTGCAAGCCTTTTGATTTTGATATGCGAGATACTGCAAGCAACATAGTGCCTTGAATATTCCTGCTGGCGAAAGGATTACTCTGAGATATTTCAAATTTTTTCGTATCAATGCCAGGAGGAACAATCTCGAAACGCTTCACAGGCATACCGGCTTTTTGAATGAGGTGCTTTTCAAATTCTGACAATACAACTACGACATCCGCTGCTGCGAACGTATTTTTTCCAATCGTATACTTATATGCCTGCCATGTCGGTTTCTTTCGTGTGTTGTTTTCGTAATAGATGGGGTGGAATATGAATGGGATGTTGTGCTTTTTTGCATAGCGCGCAGCAGCGTCTGCGGGCTGGTACCAAAACCCATAACTTTCGATAATATCGGGCTTATGATGACCAATGTAATACGAGAGTGCCTGAAGGCGCGGGTACGAGATCCATGGGGTTTTAGATGTATGTAATCGTTGCACGTAGATTGCATCGTCCATTACTAGCTCTGGATCTAGCAGCGTGATAGGCCCATGGGTACGCATTTTGCTTGTGAGTACACGAACATCACGACCTTGTTCGACACTGCGAGTACGTTCTACGATCTCCTGAATATATCGCTCCGCTCCGCCAGTAGCAGGAGGGTACCGAAGTGCAGTGTGAACAATGCGTGTCATAACGCGCGATATTTTCGCCCCATCTCAAACTCGTAGTATGCCGATAAAACGCTCCAAGCGATACCCTGAAATCCGTCTAGAATACCTTTTCGATATATAAGAAGCTTGATGAATTGGCGCAACCCTAATACATACGGCAGCAACCATGAATTTTTAATATCTCTTCCAGAACGATGCTTACCCGTTTGCTGCATATGCTCTGCATCTAGTGATGTATATCGGTGCATCTTTCGTAAGTAGGAAGCGACTGTTTCGTGTGAATGGTGAATAATAGGGGATGTAATTTCTCCCGATACTCCATCTTTGTATCGCACAATTTCTCCTGTAGCGGTATACACAAGCTGCTCATGAACCGGGTTTGCATTCCACTGCGCAGCACCTTTTTTAACAAGCCGAGGGTTATGCCCAACTAAGTGTCGCAGGCTTTTTCCAAGAAAAATATCTTCAACTGTGATCCACAGCACTGGTTCGTTTGCACTCTGGGTGATCTGCAATATTTCCTCTCTGAGTTTTTCAGCTACCCTTTCATCAGCATCGAGAAAAACAAGCCATTCATGTTGTGCTGCTGCTATGCCAATATTTTTCTGCTCGCCGTAACCCAGAAAGGGTTGCACTATAACCTTTGCACCCAATGTTTCAGCAATCTCTCGCGTTTGATCGGTACTTTCTGCATCTACGACAATTATTTCTTCGCAAAAAGAAAGAGACTTGATGCAATCAGCGATATTCTTTTCTTCGTTCTTGGTGATAATAATGCCGGAGATCATAGATGCTCTTCTATTGTTGTTATTTTGGTTGGAAGAGAAGTTATAAAATCCAAATGCCCTTCAAGATCATCAAGTAGTACCGAATGCTTCAGGGTCGATGGCTGACAGCTTACCATATGATACGTTTCAATGAGCCATTTGTTTTGAAATAACACTCGGAGCGCATGAATATTTGCTCGAGGAACGGAAAAGTTCCGCTTAGAAAAGTTAATGGTCTTTAGTCGCATTTGGTCTTCAGGGCGAATATTGTTCAAGCCGTATACTACCGTTCTTGCGGCTTTAAAATGTTTCTTTGCTGCATTTACGACGCGGTCATCGTGTGCCCCTCCTGGGTATACGAGTGTGGATGTTCGGAGTGTTTCTGCGGGCTCTGATAATTCTTGCGCAAGCTCGCGATCAGACAGTGCTGTAAAGCTTCGGTGCGTTATACCATGAGCTACGATTTCATGGCCGTCTCGTGCAGCTATAGACAGCCATTCTTGCGGAGATGTAATAGCTTGCCCCTCTATTTCTTTAGTATTTAAAGGCACTGCGAATACGGCTCGTACGCCATATTGGCGAAGAAGGGGTATCACTTGTTCGTATACCGCCGTATATCCATCGTCAAATACAAGCGTAAGTGCGCCCCTGGTTTTCATATATGAAGTATATAGTTTAGCACTTGCTGACTAGCAGTGCCGTCTGTAGTTGTTATCATCTTTTTCACTGTAATATCCCGAGCAGCATCTTTTGCGTGAGGATTGACAAGCGCATCTGCTGTGGCAGAAAGAAGTTCCTTCTTTGATTTGACTACATATGTTGCGCCGTCTGAGACCAGATCATCATAATGCTGCTGAAAGTCTCGGTATACCATACAGCGATACCAATTCCACCAATCAAAGGGTATTCCGTATTTTACGTTAATAACAGGCACGCCTGTAATAAGGGATTCTAATGCAACGGTAGATGAATGATTTACAAGTACGCTGGCATGAGTGAATACGCCAATTAAGAAATAGATATCTTTTTCTGTAGGGGCATATTTAAATGATGGGACTGAGATTGCGTCATTTCTGCCTGGAGATCTTCGTACAGTAAATCCGTAATCTTCAAACGTTTTGTATTTCTCAACTTCGCCCCCTGGGTGGATAGATGCGTAGAGGTACGGATTATTCGGAATCTGATTTGCTTTCAAACCATCACAGAGTGCTTTCGCTAGATACTTCATTGGGTATAGTTCTGTAGTTGCAAGATGAATGAACGGGCGAGAGACATCTTCAAATCCGAATGCTGCGTAGACTTCTTCTTTTGTCGCAATCTTGTCTGTATGCGTAAAGTAATCCAGTCGAGGCGCACCAATAACAGCAATAGAATCTGCTTTTATAGTAGAGAACGTACGCATCAGGTGTTTTTTCATCATCTCGTTCCATACGATAAACCTGTCTGCGACTGCAATCTTGATTCCGGATGCAATAAGCCTGTCAATTTTCCAAACATTATCCCAACTCGCGATAAACGTAATAGTTGCAATACCGAGCTCTTTTCCAATGCGGATAATAGGCTCATCAAGAGCGTCATGCCCAACGGTATTTGTTATTACTCTGTCTGGCTTTATCTGGGCAAATAACTCTCGATGGCCGGCGTCATCTTTAGGATTTTCGTGATAAAAAAACTTAGCCCCAAATTCGGTAAAAATATCTTTTGCAATAGGCGCAGCGGGAGTTATAAGGTGGACTTCAGTCATACCAGAATTTGCCTCTAGGTGCCTTCGCAAAGGCAATACAAGCTCACGCAAATGATATCCGCTTGGAATGGAGAATAATAGCTTCATATTCAATCTACCGCCCTCTCCCTAGACGGGGAGAGGGATGGGGTGAGGGGTATCGCGTCATCGCCAGTATAATGGCACAAATAAGCAAAATTATCAATGTTAGACCGCCTCCTATATATAACATCTTCGGAGCATAACTCATCGTTACGACATGCTCGCCAGCTGGCACTGCGACAGACCTAAAAAATGGTTCTTGTTTTTGGATTGCAACTTCTTTCCCATCTATATATGCGTGCCAACCAGGATAATACGTATCCCGGACGATAAGCGTAGTATCTAATGCTGAAGTTGTTTTTATAGTAAGGCTTGTTGGTGTTTCCGAGATAATTTCTGTTGTGCCACTCCCACCTCCCCTAACCCCTCCTCGGGCAGGAGGGGAAACTAACTCAACTCGTGGTTTTGCATTCAGTTCTTTTATCTGAATAGCTCCTGCTTCATCTGCAGACAATATCGCACCGATTGTGAGATTCTCGGCTCCTTCTGGCAACCTTGCGCGTGCCGTTGATTGTGATGTGAGGTCTAGCGATGCTGGCCATTCAACGCCATATATATCGAATTGCGAAGCCATCATTGGCAATAGGAGATTGCGTTGCAGTTCTCGACTTTGGACAGTTGGGCGAGACTTCGGATTTGTAAAGTATGCTCCCGTATCTCCGCCATCTCGTACGGAAAAGATTCTCGAGGTATGATCGAGAACGGTTTGCGGGAGCTTGGTAATTGTATCTGGCGGTGTCAGGATAGTTTTCCAAGACACAAACGGGGATGTTGTAGCTGCAATAATAATAAGATCGATTGCGGTGATTGTAAGTAAGATCTTTTTTCCGTTTCTATGCGAAATTGCATATGGGAGAGCCAGGAAAGAAATAATGGCGATATATGTATATGGGGATGTGAGTGAAATACTAGATGATCGAGCACTTTGAATTATGGATGAAATTTTTATTCCCGCTACTGTTTCACCCCCTCCAACTCCCCCTTGGATAAGGGGGAGGATACGCGGATAATAAAGAAATATATTGCCAATAATTATTCCTGCAAAAATAACCAATGCGCTATTTCTGAAAAACTTTTTTGCAGAAGATGTATTTGCCCATATTGCGTCGAAGGCAAACCCTGCCAACATACTCATGGCAAATGTTGTAAATAGCAGCCAACGTGCAGGAGCAGAGAAAAACCAAAGAGACGGTTCAATGCCGATTAATCGGAAAGGGGAAAGGGAGCCGAGAGAGAGAAGAAGGGTTACGAATAAGAGAACTATGAAAAAAGTTACCCCCTCGCCCCGGACGGGGAGAGGGTTGGGGTGAGGGGAAAAGGCGACAAGCGCCTTTGATTCCACCCTCATCCTCGCCTTCTCCCTATCGGAGGGAGAAGGGAGCAACTGCCACAAATACCAAATTGCGAGCATTAACGGAATTACCCCTATATATGACCCATATTCAATCTCAAGCCGCTTACCCCAATACGTATTATCATTTCCATAGAATCTCGGAAAGAGAAGTGTTGGAAGATGGTAGAGTGGGTAGCTATGCTGATTTGCTCGAACAATATCAAATCCCTCACTGGTATTGCGGCTTGATAGGCGTGTAAGCTCAAGTGTTGGAAAAAGTTGGACGGATGCTAGGAGAAGGGCGAGGATTGCGACACTAGCGGCTGTAACTACGACCCCACCTCGCCTCCCCTCATACGAGGGGAGGAAATCGTCGAATTTCTCCCCCTTGGATAAGGGGGAGTCTCCGCCAAGGGCGGAGGTGGGGGTGCGTTGGAAGTGCAGATAAACTCCGTACACTAACGCGACAATCATCATTAGTAACTGCACTTGTAGCTGACCGATTAAGAACGGAATGCCAAAGAGCGCCGATAATATGGCGATATCTTTTGCTTGCATATATTTCTTTTGAAATAACGTATGAACTGCGAGCATCTGCCACGGGAACCAGGCAACTGCAAGAAAAATATTCAGGTGAGTTATATGCTGCCAAATAAATTGAGACAGCACGAACGCAAGGGTGGTAAAGACTGCAGCCTCAGAAGATAGCTTGAGTTTTCGTGCAAATAAAAATGTTCCGATACCCGCTGCAGCCAAATGCAACACAAGCGCTAAAGGCAACTCTAGAAAAATTGGGAGAAAACGGAGAACGAAGAGGGGTGGATAGAAAAAACCGATTTGAGCAGCCGCAAGTACGGGAAAACCGAATGAAACGGCAGGGTTCCAAGATGGAATATTGCCCTGGAGTTGCTCTTGCCTAAAAAATAACTCAAGTGGAATAGATACATCTCGCATGTCGCCCGTTGCAGGGAAATATCCGAACAAGAATGGCAGTAAAGGAATTAAAACAACGAGACATACAATAGATACTGTCATTCCGGACTTGATCCGGAATCCACGCAAACGATTGTCTGGATCCCGGCCTGCCTGCCGGACAGGCAGGCTCGAAGGCCGGGATGACGACTTTACCCGAACAGCCTTAGCTTCCATACTAGCCATAACGCTTCGCGGACGATTGCCTTACTCATTTTGGATTGGCCATCACGACGTTCTGTAAAAATGATGGGAATTTCTTTGATCCTCTTATTTCGTTTCCATGCACGATGATTCATCGCAATTTGAAATCCGTATCCATCTGCATGCACCGTTGGCATATCGATATCACGAAGCGTCTGGGCGCGCCATGCTTTAAACCCGCCTGTTGCGTCTTTAAAGGGCATGCCTGTAACAACGCTCGTATACACGTTTCCAAATACGCTAATTAATAAGCGACGAAGTGGCCAGTTAATAACGCTAATGCCATGGGAATATCGTGAGCCAATTACAAGGTCAGCGTCTTGCAGAGCATGCAGCAGCCGAGGTACATCATTTGGATCATGCGAGAAATCCGCATCCATCTGGACAATTGCATCCGCTCCGTGTTCAAGCGCATAGGTAAACCCTGCAATATATGCAGGCCCTAGGCCCTGTTTATTTTCACGCACCAACAATTGTACTCGAGGAAATTCTTGCTGAAGATTTCGAACAATATCTGCGGTGCCATCTGGGGAGCTATCGTCTACGATTAATACGGCTAGGTTGTCGATTTTGAGTTCAAAAAGAGCCCGAACCATGTGCTCAATATTGCCTTTCTCATTATATGTAGGGATTACTATATAGGGGGATTTCATATAGTTGGATTATGCACCATGTCTTTCACAACTGCCATAACCTCATCTACCGTCAAAACAGAAAGACAGCTTTTGGTAGATTGCCGCCCTGGATTGCTCCAGTCTTTGTATTTCTGAATCTTCCATTCGTTCGGGGTAAGGTTAATTTCAGTTGAACCCTCTTTTAGAAAGCCCATTTTGCCTCCCGTAGGCCCGATTATCGTACGATGCTTTTTAGCATCGTCGGCAATATATTCATTCAAAAAATATGCGGGTGCTGCACGATGCAATGGCTGATCACAAAATAGCGTAATAGTAGGGAGCCCTACCGCTGCCGCAAAATGCAGCGGGCCAGACAGTACGCCGATTGCAACGTCGCAATACAGGAGGGTTGCGATATTTTCTCTGAGCGTAAGTGGCCTACCCTCATACTCATGCAAATGTTTTGCCCCAAACCAAATAGGAGGCACGCCATACTTGGCTTGTATTGCGCGTTCAAGCTGCGCAACTTTTACTGGATCCCAGCCGCGCGTCGTTATTCCTTCAATACTCTCAAGCATCACAATCCGAGGCTGCACAAAACGTTCCATCACTTTTTTTGCAACTTCTTTATCGTGATCGGTGAAATAGAGTTTGTAGTTAGTAAAATATTCATCTTGCATACCAATATCCCGATATAAATGCTCGAGAGGATTTTCGTCTTGCACAATGCCAACATCCAGTTCATATACCGCATCATAATTATCGCTATTTTTTTGCTTCTCGTAGTATTCGCTGTTCCATGTAGGGAATGCTTTGCCTTCTTCAATACATAGTGCCCCTGCAAGCGATATCTTGGTGCTATGAAAATGCACAAGCTGGTCGATATGCGGATTCGTCATCATAAGCGATATACAGAATCCGCCCTGATTGCGTTTACCGTATTTCCCGTATTTATTTTTAAAGCCCCAGGCCGTTACAAATGTAATGTGAGAATCTGGATATTTTTTCTTGATTGCTTCTAGAATAGGCGGCACGAAAAAGACCATATCACCCATGTTGCCAACGTGTTTAATAAGAAACTTTTTCATAGTGTCATTTTTATTGCCTGTACCAGCTCTTCCATACGCTCTTTTGAAGGCTCGTAATCGTACTGAGCAAGACGCTGCTGAGCGGTGCGGGCAATCTCGCTGTAGTATGACGTATCGCCTAATAGCTGCTCACCCTGCAGTACAAGCTGAGCGGTACTAGTATTGCGATCAGCGGGAAGTTTGGGAAACAAATCTTCTTGTGCATCAGAATTTGCACCAATACTTACTGTTCCAACGGCGGCGCAGTCAGCCTGTACGCGTCCGCGCGTTTCTGTGTAGTCAGTATTTATCACAAGCGCAACACGAGATAGCATTGCAAGATGTTCTTGCCAGGGCTGGAAGGGGAGAACGTCGTACGTTGACCCTGAAAGATTTTTTACATCCAGATCCATACCCTCTACTTGTGCCATTTGAATTCGGTATGCAGGAAATTTCTTTTGTAACTGAGCTGCCACAATTTGCCCTTTAATAATATTATCGCGCCCCGTAACCCCGGCCACAAAGATAATATTGCTTTTTTGATCCCGTTCACGAAACATCCTGGATGCAAACGCAGTAGGGTATGGCTGAGGCATGTATAGCATTGGAGTTCGAGATATGCGTTCCCATTTAGGTAGCGTCCGCTTTACGATAGTAATAAATGTATGGCAGGCGCGTATAAATTCTCGCATTTCCGTTAAGGCTTCAGGGGTTTTATCCCAATACTCCCGCAATATTCCATAGGGCTGGGTTGGAACGCCAATAATGATTTGAGATGGGTGCTCTGCTCGAAGCCTTTGCAGTAACGCCACCATTTCGTGGCCATCGCTAATTTGATACACCACAAGCAATACATCAAATTGTTGTAAATACGAAATGCTATAAGTTGGCCAAGCTCCTGTTATACGCTTCATAATTTTCCGATATATGCGTAGCGGCAAAAATACTTGAGTGCCAGTAATCAAGGAAACTAATGGAACGTGTTCACCCTCAAATGCAGACACGTAGCAGCCAAAACTTGTGGGGTCTATTTCATGAATCGGATCACAAAGATAATTTGGGCGCTTTTCAGTATGCCGCCAAATCTTTTTCGTCTTACTCGAATATTCAACAACCGCGAATTTCATATTTCCTTCTATCGCCCTCTCCCTAGACGGGGAGAGGGGTGGGGTGAGGGGTATCGTCATACTGCGCGTCTTGTCAACTTAGCGCGAACCATCCCCAACACTTCTTGCATCTCTTCAATATGCCATGCCCGGGCCGCTACAAGGTAGCACAGAGCGCCTGCAAGTAGCGAGGCAATGATTTGTAGCAGTACATAGTTCGTAAGAGATAGTGATACAACCCAAACAATTGCAGAGGATACTATTGCGAGAATAATAGTCTTTATGTACGTAGTATGTGCAAATATAGTACTTAGTGCCGGAATATGGCGACGAAGATAGAGAAAATAGAGTAGGGCTGAAGACAGGGGGACGAGCGATGATGCAAGCGCAAGCCCAGCCATTCCCATGGTTGGTACCAAGAAATAAAAGAGGGAGATTGCAACCACTTGCGAGATAATCGTAATTGCTACTGCGGCGCGTGTTTTTTGGATTGCGAGCACTGCATGGCCCAAAATAGAGCTGATGCCAGTTGTAGTAAGTCCGAGTACCAAATAGAGCAACGCGATGCTTGTAGCAGCAGTATCAGAAGCGGTAAAGGACCCTCGCTGGTATAAAAAAGTAACAAGAGGCTCACGGAGAATGGCAACAGCAAGAATTAACGGGAGTGATACAAATACTACCAGCCTCATGGCGCTTGCAATTGTTGATCGCATACCCGCAGTGTCGTGCAAACTAGCTTTTTCAGAAAGCAGTGGGTAAATAACAAGCGTTACAGAGTTTAGAAATACGATCGTGAGCAGTTGTGTTATTTTTTCTGCAAACTTCAGTGCAGATAAGCTACCTTCTTCTAACCCCGATACTAATATTCTGTACACAATGCCCGCGCCTTGCGTCATAAGCAGAGAAAAAATAAACGGGTACACGAGCCGTACAAGTGATCGAATAGCCGGGTCGCGTATATCTATAAAAAAACGATACTTCATACCTTGGCGACGAAGCCCAACCACTAATATCGCAAGCTGGATAATAGAACCTGCAACTATTCCTATTGCGAGTGCATGAATACCAAGCGTATGTACGAACACTAAAATACTTAATATAGAAACGAGCGGTGCGACGATACGCAAAGTAGCAGGCAGTGTAAACAGTTTAAATGAATGCAATATAGAAGTGGCAAATTCTACTAGAAAAAGAAACAAGAATGATGGAAGAAGTAATCGCAATAACGAAACAGTAAGCGTGTATGTGTCTCCGTTAAAGCCTGGCGCTATAAAATGCACAAATGGCCCCGCAAGCAGCCATATGCACCCCAGTAGCGCAATATATGCCACGGTCATGATATTTAGAATATTGAATGCCAAGCGCCATGCACCATCACGATTTTTCACCGCCAAACGTTCTACAAAGAGGGGGATAAATACTGCCGTTACGGAACCGCCTAGCAAGAGTTTTGCCAGCATTTCGGACGTAGACTGCGCCATAAAAAATGCGTCTGTTTGATTACCGGCACCAAAGTAATAGGCAACTAAAAGTTGCAACACGAACCCCACAACAGAACCTGCTAGCGCAGCAGCACCAATCATACCTGCATTGGACGCCGTATGTCTAAATTCGCTTGTACTCATACACCCAAGCCATATGTTAAAGCTCTTGCTGTTACATACATCAAATCAAGCAGCGTTATAACAACTAATATAGTTAGTATACTATAGGCAAGTTTGTCAGTAGTACCTAAAAACCGTTGCATGCGCCATAGCCCAAACGATGCAAACCATGCAAGTGCAAACGAAACTGCAATTCCCGCATGAGGGTTATTCACGGGTGATGGGATAAACGCAATATATGTAGCAAGAGCACCGCATACTCCGACAATTGATTCGATTTCACATTGCTTATATTTTCCTCGTACAATCATGGCAAGCCATAGAATAATTCCAATCGAAGCTACTGCGCCCGCAAGCATGCCGATATACAATCCGGCACCATGCGTAATTGCAATTTGATTTGGATCGATCAGCGCATTTCGTGGAGACAGTATCTCTCCAATATTGCCGCTTGTAATAATGTGAAGAGGTAACCAAGTTGAGCATGCAAACACGGCGGCGCCAAACATTGCAGAAAAATGCGTTCTGCCTGCAATACGAAGAAGCGCCCACATACACAGCAACAACGCAGCTACTGCTAGTGAAAATAACCCATACGACATACTCGCATCCCAGGCGGGGATTGCATACAACAATGCGATAATACTAAGCATGCTCAAAGATGCCATTGTGCGATATGTGCGCAGAGTACTTAAAAACACAAGTGCCAATCCTAAAGTAATTAAAATCCCACCCAATTGGCGCAAAAGGGCTGGCCGTATGGATTCAAACATATTAAATGCTATCACTTGGTCTTGAGGCACAGAATTAATCGAAAATATACTATCTGCCCGCGGAAACTGCGCATCGTACATGCGTTGACGTAGCGCAATCGCACCGGAGAGCCCCTCGGGTGCGCTAATCTCAATGATAATGCGTTCGCCCTTATGAGTTGTAATAGGATTATCAAAGGTAACGTATGATGGGCCCCCATTTTCAATAAAGATCGCGGGTATAAAGCCTGAGCCAATTACATCGTTATGGCGGAGGATTGAAACGCGAAGTGCTGCGGATGCATCAGAAATTTCTTGCAATGGACGCATATATATCCCCAAGCGGCTGAGCGTTTTTCGCTGAATGGTTATTTCTTGCCTATATACACTCTCCGATTTAATGGGGGTTATGTGCGTTGCAGAATCCGTTGGAATCAGGTTGAAAAATTCCAAATTAGCGCGCACCTGCATAAGCGCAGCGCCAATTACAATAGATATAACGGCGGCAAAGATTCGAATATATTTGTACTTGTTATTCATACCGTTGATTATGAATTGCTAACGCTGCACACACCACCGTACTTAGTATGAGGGTTGGTAGAGCGTATTGGGAAAATGTGGCGGGGTGCAAAAAGCGCACACAAGCAACGACTAATGCTGCGATGCCGAGCGGCCAAATCATTGTTCGAAAAATACGCTTCATAGGGTTACAGTGCCCGCTCACGCGAGATAATGCTACGGATATACTGTTTTACTTCTTGGACGCCAGGCACATATGTGCGCGTAGATGCAATCATACTATATAATTTCCAAGATACCGTATCGGCATCTGCTTCTTCTATTGCAGTAGTTGATGTTGCAGATGTGCTAAATAGCATCGTATCGATAGACCGATCTTTTTCTTGGAATATCGTGGTTAGGGGGAATATAATTTCTTTGGTTTGAAAACCAGCCGGATCTTTTCCTCTTCGATACAGCGGCTGCTTAGCGTAGCCGAACCAAAAGCCACCTTCTCGAACACCTATATCAATTGCATTAGTATTTCCGGGCTCAAACGATACGAGCACATGTAACCGTTTTGCAAACACCGACTCTTGCAAATACATATCTGCATGTGCGAGCTTTTCCTCAACAAGAATTGTTTCGCCATCGTGCGGATAGGGGATCCCATGAATTGTTTCTAGCGTTCCAATTCTTCTAGTGCCGGACGATACGACAGGAAGTAGGTATACAAGCAGTGCGATGCCAACACCCGCTGCAATAGTTGTGATACGTGATGCGTGCTTGCTCATACTGGAAGAGATTTGCGCAGTGATGCGATCAGCTGCTTATCTTTATCTGTAACCTCTCCGATGATCCACAATATTCCAATATAGAGAGCACCCAAAACAATATATTGCAATGGGAGCATAAAAGAAGATGCTTTCCATATATATGTTGGCAACACTGCAACCGCAGTAGCGATTACAATGTTCACCGTGCTGATCAGTGGATATGGAATACTAAATGTTTTAAAGGTGTATATAGCAAGTGCCACTAAGCCCATAAGAGCTGTGATAGTTGTTTGGGACGCAGCGCCAAGCAGTTGATAGTGAGGAATAAGGTATGTACCAAGGGCAGCGCTTGCTATAATCATCCCAATAGTTATATAGAGTGCGACGTGCGCCTTGCCCGCACCGGCAACAATATTGGCGAGCAGTAAATAAAACGATAATGCTCCAAGCCCGATCATCAAGATAGTAAGGACCGGTGCTGCTTGTTCGTATTTTACGCCGTAGAATAAGATAATCAGCTCTTTGCTGGTAGATGCTGCAAGTACAACGCATGGAACTATGAGTGCAATCAAATATCGAAGCGCATCGCGAATGAATGTGATAGCCTTTTCTTTTGAAGCTCCGGGGCGGGTGAGTGCGGCAACACTTGGCAAGAGCACAAACGCCATACCCTGCAGAAGCATGTATGAAATCCTCGACAGATTTACTGCGGAGTTATAATCTCCGGCCAATGCATCGTTTTCAAGCATTGCCTTCACCATGAACAAATCTTGACTCATCAAGATTTGCAGCCCTAGTAAGATAACAGCGTACGTGCCGGCAAATGAGAAAAATGACGTAAGTTGTATAGTATATGGCTGTATCCCACCAATGCTGCGCGTCCAATACCAACCAAGACTAGCCGCTAATACTCCGCCTACCGCAAAGCCGGATAATGCGCCATAGAGCCGAAATATATATATAAGAGATATAGCACCTAGTAATTTTGCAACGGCGTACACAGATGTGAGCAGCGCTTGCTTGTTAAACCGATGCATGCCGCTCAAGAACTGTACGTAGATGGGGTAGATTCCTTGCAAAAAGATAACGCCGGCAATAAATATAAAGTACTTTGTAAGCGAGGCATCATTCAGTGCGCGTGAAATAACCGGGGATAAGGCAATTACAATCAGTGAGATGCACATACCAACAATGAGTTGGATTTTTAAAGCTTGTTTTAAAATACTTTGCGCATGTTCATTGTTCTGGGCAACAAATTTTGAGACAGCGCTTGGCACGCCGAGCGTAAGCATGATCCCAAATATTGTTTGCACAGAAAGCACCACCCCAAAGATACCGTATTCTGCCTTGCCGAGCAGGCGGCCAATCAATGGGTGAATAATAAAACCAAGAAATAGCACCACTGCTTGTGCTATGGTGAGAGCTATTGCGCCAGTGAGTTTAGATTGCTTCATACTTTAAGGTATTAATGAGGGGCCAAGAGCAACCATATCTATGCCAATGCGTTGATGGGTTGGATTTACGATTGTGAGCGTTATAAAACCTCGATCATCAATCTGCACCATGTCTTGCCGCAGCTCAACTGTAGCATGCTTTAACGCGGGGATTGGAACTACTGACCCCGAGGGGGTTTTAAGTGATAGCTCGTTATATGGCTGCGTAAAAAATACCATGAACGTAAGCGATGCTTCTGGATGATGCGTATTGTTCGGATCCCACAACACACGCGTATAATCTCCGACATTAAACTGCAGGGGGATAGAAGAAGCGGTAACTTCACGGTACGTAGTGGTAGATACTACCTTTGGCTCTGATACGCGGGCAGAACGCATGCTTGCTTGTAAATGCTCAAATGTATCTTGCATATCCCCAATATCGTTAGCAAGAGTTGCGGGGCGCATTAAGAATGCGCACTCAGGCGACACAGCGCAATTAGAAGAGGGGCTTGTTGGCGCATACAGCGTAATGTCATCAGCAACTGCAACGGGGGTGAGTGATACATTATGCATAAATGCAGTTTGCGATGAATTGGTAATTCCCGTTACTGCCCCTATATTATGCTTTACAAATAAATGATTTATTTCAGGCATGCTTCCTAGCGAAAATATTTTTTCAAAATCAAGCTGCTTCAAATACAAATCCATGCGCAGCTTGGATTGGTGCGCTTCCTCCATTTGCTGATGCAGGTCTGCGGCAATACGAGTAAACATAGGCCGGCCAGACAACACTAACCACGATGCGCTCCGACGATTATAGTCGTCGATAAGAATCGCCAGACCCTCCCCCTGCCCGAGGGGGAGTTGGAGGGGGTGGGAGCCTAATTGCTCAATCAACCCTAGCTGTTCTCCTGTAAGCGTTGAGTTTGTTCTCACCGTATGTGATAGCGATGCGTATGCTCTGTACGTAGTTGATGAACATGCCGCAAGGATAACTAGTACGAGTGCAACTTCGCTGATTGCTTTATTCTTGCCATGCATACTGTGACGTATATATAGCAATAGCCTTCCAAAAAAATATGCTGCGCCTACAGAAAAGGGAACAACGAGGTAAAACAATGCACGCACAGGGGGAATATCGATCCCAATTGCAGGGCCTTGCGATAACATCAAGATAATTGCAGTAGCACTTGCAAATATAACAACTTGCCGATGATGTTCATCGCGCCGGCGAGCCTGCCACACCATGAGAATAATTCCTGCAAGGCCAGCAAAAAACCATACTTCACCCATGGTTGTTGGGTAATCAGCGATATTTGGAAGCAGGCCGGTTAAGTGCGGGGTTGCGGTAAATAAAGCAGGTAGTTTACTTCCTAGTTGCAGAGATGACGCAATGGCCAACGCAATAACCAACAGCACTATTGCAAGGAGTGATATTCTGGCATGCAGTTTCATTGCACTCATAATGCGGGATCGGTATTCAAGCAAAACTGCAATCATTACTGCCGCAAGCATAAATACCGCAATAAACATAGAAAATTGATGGGTAAGAAACAATGCCGCGCCCGATACTACAAAGAGAACTGCATCTTGCGGCTCTCGCCTTCGAATAAATCGAATAAATAGGAGCAACATGCCGAACAGAAATAATTCGCCTACCAGGTTTTGCAGATGATACCCAGGTTCTCGCAAGTACCTCAGAAATCGATATTGAGTCAGCGTAAAAATGCCAGCTAGAACTGGTGGTACAACGTGAGGGTGATTATCAAACATTTCTTTTGTTAATGCTCCGGCAATCCATGCAACACACAATGCAATTGCGATAGCAAATATTCCTATGCTTGTAAGGGGGGCTGGCGATAGTCCAAGTACCAGCGACGATACTGCGTGTAAGCCGGGGGTATAAAAATCTACCGGGTCACGATTTAAAAGCGATACCGCGCGATCATACGAAGGCAAGCGATTGGTAATAAGCGAATCTCCTGCCCAAATAATTGTTTTTTGTACATCACCGGTAGGCAAGCCGTCATGGATCATAAAAAATGGAGTGGCAAAGATTGCGAGCCCAAGTGTCATGGGCACAATCATCGCCATTGCATGCCACAGCGTTACTCGTGCAAAGAATTGCTTTTTATACAAAGAGGCATGCGCGATGCTTGCAATCAGGAGTATGAGTGCAACTGCTTGCATCGGAATACCTACATATAATCCGGCAGCCAAGGCAATAGTTATAATGCCCATGCTCCACAATATGATACGCACACCTGTGATGAGCAGATTTTTAAAATCGTGCACACGAATGAAAAACGCGCCAGGCAAAACGATCGGAATCAGTGGCACTACAACGACTAGTATTGCTTCAAAAAAGTTCATACTATGCAATTGTAATACACTTGTGCCAGATAATTATACTGATATTGAGTAGAAGCATCTTGTAAGAGCGCGCTATCTTTTTCTGATACCGGCGCTTGGAGCAAAGTAATGATTTTTTCTGCATACGCAGTTGCGTCTCCGGGCTTGGCAAAAAACCTTGCGTGCAATGTGGCGGGGATCATTGCAGTGCGTATTCCAATATTACTACTCACAATTGGCACACCATAGGCAAGGGCGAGCGCAGCGCGGAAGCTGCTTTTTGCACGGTTTGCAATACTTGCGTCTATTGGGTCAATAAGCACTGCACTATCTTGCATTAAAGGCCCTATGTTATCTAGTGAAAATCGCCCATGCCAGGTAGTAGCATCTTGCAATCCCAGTTTTGCAAACTGTTCACGAAGTGCAGTTTCGTCATCGCCAGTTCCGGCAATTATCAGCGTTGCATCGGGAACTCTTTTCCGTACCTGTACTAAAATTTCCGGTAGCATATCAACACGATGGCCGGAAGAAATAGAAACACTGCCGGCGAATAGCATTGTATGGCGAGCAGTTCCGGCTGGGGAAACGAGAATACCCCTCACCCCATCCCTCTCCCCGTCTAGGGAGAGGGGAATAAGAGGAAGGCCAGTCGGAATAAGCGTCACTGGTATTTTTGAACCGGTCAGTAGTTGCATATGGTCTCCCAAAAAGGGGGTTGCAACTATAATGTGCGAGGCCATCTTTACTGCAGCACGCTCAGATGCGTGAATCGCAGCACGCTGCAAAAGGGAAGTAAGCTGGTTTGCTTCTAGCTCAAAATCGTCAACGTCGAGAATTATCTTTGTTTTCTTTAGGAATGGTTTTGCAAGAAATACCGCCAATGTATTTTCTGGTAAAGGCTTTACGATAATAACCGTATCCGGTTTTTCTTTGATAAGCTGCCATGCCGCGCGAATAGCATTCATCTTCATGGTCCATATAAGACGCAATCCAGAATATCGTTTTTTGCCGCCCGCTGTTCGTTCGAACGGATTTGGACCGATAATTTTAAGTTTAGGTTGCGATTTCTCCCCCTTGTATAAGGGGGAGCGAGAGGGGGTGGCAACGTTTTCTTCATGCACCAGCACCGTCACTTCATTTCCCATCTTCTGAAACTCCTGCGCAAGCGGCATCACGCGGCCAATCAGCGTTGATTGCAACGGCGATTGCGTTGTTACGAACACAATCTTCATAGTGCAACTTTTAGCCGGTCACGTTCTTGTTTTTTTATATCTTGCACAAGCGGCAATATGTTCAGGGCGGATTTTATCAGGGTTGCAGTGTCTAACTTGCTGCCGTCTTTTGATTCCCACTTGATAGGGAAGTTTTTAATTGAATATCCGCGTTTCACCGCTCGGTACGCAATTTCTGTATCAAACAGCCATCGCTTTTCTTGTAAGTCGCGATATAAATCCCTTGCCACGTTAGCCTTATAGCCCTTAAATCCGCACATCGTATCAATTGCCCCAAGTCCGAACAGGGCCATGTAATTGCGGTACATAAATCCGGAAAGTGTGCGCAATAAAGAATGGCGCTCTGTTTGTGCACCGGCCATCCAACGGTTACCGACTGCAATGTCGACATTCTCAAGTGCAGCAATTATTTTAGGAAGCTCTGCAATATCTGTTGCACCATCTGCATCCATAAAAATAATATAGTCTCCTCGTGCTTCCAATACGCCCGTTTGTACTGCTGCGCCCTTGCCTTGGTTTTGGTCGTGCTGGATGACACGAAATCCCGAAATTACTGTACCGGCTTTAGCGCCAACTGCTGACGTTGCATCGCTACTACCATCGTCTACAACAATTACTTCCGTGATATTCCCCGGGTTATTTTTCGCATATTCGGCAATAGATGCCAAAAAGGGCACAATCCGCTGCTCCTCATTATATGCGGGTATTACGAGGGATACCGTTTTTTGTGCCATATCTGGCCATTATAGCCATATTTGGGCAAAATAGGCACTTGACAATAACGTATCTTTAGGCATATTATAACTCGTTGCGATAGTTTTACTTGAACTTTTCAACCTCAAACGAATCAGGGGGAAACAATGTTTCATATCGAAGCGCACGAGTTACACCGTGTACTGGAGAGGGTCAGGCTTGGCCACGCTCCAAAACAAGTCATTCAAGACTTGTTTAACTCATTGTCCGCAAAAGAAAAGGCGAAAATCTTCAATCAAGATTTAGCTGAATTAAATCTTTCGATCCGAGTTCATAATCTCCTCAAAGGCGCTGGCATCCGCACAATCCGAGATATCATCGTTTTCTCAAATACGAAAAAGCTATGCTCTATCAAATGGTTTGGGCCAAAGCACCTAGATGAGGTCTTTGATGCTTTAGAGTTGCTGGGAATGGATCCTAGGCACTGGATGGTCAAACAAGCTCTCTAGCTTGCGTAAATCAACAGACCCTTTCGAGAATTTCTGGATCGGGTCTTTTTCTTTTTTAGTATATTTCCTCCCCTCATATGAGGGGAGGCGACCTGCCTGCCGGACAGGCAGGCTCCCCCTTATCCAAGGGGGAGAAATACTCTATACTTCATTTCATGTTTGAACTCATTATATTTGCAGCAGCAGCTTTATTTGGATCGGGAGTTTTATTTGCTCACACGCGAATACTCACGTATATCGCTCTTGCAGGGGCGTTGTTTCAAGCACAAATCATGGCAGCTAGTTTTATAGCCCGAGCATATTTACCCACCCAAGACCGTGACAGCGTTTTTTTGGTAGCTGGGATTATATTCCTTACAATTTGGGCTTCTTTGTATAAACAATGGACTTCGCCATACAAAACTCCGGGGAGTGGAATGCGAGATGCGTTTGTTGGGATAGTGTTACTGCTTGTATTAGCCGGTGCATATCCGATTGTAAAATCAAATGGGTTTATTGGAGAAGAATTTGTACTGCACGGATTTTATAACGGAGACGTGGTTACGTTTGCATCGCTCATACAGAAATCTTTTGATACAACAGGGCTTGTTACCCAAAATCCATTTTCTGGTAATGGTAGCTTAGAATATCCAACTGTATTGCACGGCACATTTGCAGACTTCTTTACGCTTTTAGGAATCGGCAAAGATTGGCTGTATTACCTTGGCATCATGACGTACGCGGGGATCTTCTTCACTATCCCGTTGTTTTTCTTACTCTGGGATACCATATGGCCGCAGCCAGCTAATCCCGCAGAACGATGGTTTGGGGTGCCATCACGAGTATATATATATGCGCTCCAAGCACTGCTTACCCTATTTGCAATCGGCATCAGTTTTGATTCGTTTACTTATCCGCAATCGCATTTCTTCTTAATGGGATTGGAGTTGGCAGCGATTGCTCTATTTGCGCGATCGGCTGTAGCCATCGGTACTACCCAAATCCTCTCCATTACAACAGCGGGGATACTTGCAGCAATTCTTTTGCTTTCAAACTCCGTAACAGGCACCGTAGCCGCTGCACTAGCAGGTATATTGTGCTTTATTAGGGTATTCGATAAAAAGAGAAGTGTTAGGGAGCGTGCGATATTTCTTGCTCTTGGGTTTTGCGTTCTTATTGCAATAAAGGCAGCTGCAGTAGGGCGAACGGAACTGAACAACCCTCACTTTTCCGTAAGCTCTGCCGGGGAAATGATACGAGCAGGCTTGCCGGTATTTGCTGTACTATTGGCAAGCATCTTTTCTCTTTCACGAAAGCAGTACATCGCAATTGCATCATTACTTGTTGGGGTTTTGGGGTTTGTAACTTTTGCCTTAAGCAGCCGTGCAATTGTAACGGAAAATGCATCGCGATTTTTATATCACAGTTTTTTGATCGGCTTACCTTTACTTCTTCCGTTTATTATTCAGGCAATCTATAGCATACGCCGGGAACTCATGCTGACATTGAGGCCATTATCTGAAGTTATTGCGGGTTGGATTGGAGTTGTATGTATACTTGGTATTCTCGTATTGCCAGTAGGTATAAGCGTAGGGTCCACGTATTTAAGCCTGGTAAAAAGCGAACCATATCGTATCAATCTTGCAACGCGTACTGCCCTGTGGTGGCTAGGCGATCATGCAACGCCTCAAGATGTTATTATTACATCACCCGAGGCACCATATATAGTCCCACTATTTACTGGCGTATCCGTTCTTCGCCTGCATGATTATTGGCTATCTGCACAAGATGAAACTATGAACGATACTGTTACAGCATTTAGTGGAGACAAAGATGCGCAGGAGCGCGTTATGCAGCAAGGCAAATATCTCGTACTCAATGCTGCGAATAAAGACTCTTGGGATACGTCAAAGCTGAAAAAAGTATTTGAAGCACCCGATGCAATCGTCTATAACACTCAGTAATTGGGAAGTTGTTAGTAATCCAGCGTTTCCGGTAACGCTCGCACATCAGGATCATGGAAGATCTGATTTTATTATTGGAACACCAAGCAGCAAGCCCGTAGGCGTATACACTGCCGATTGTTTGCCCCTCGTACTTACTACAGACACAAAAGCATTCGCAATCCACATTAGCCGTCACACACTAACCGCAGGAATTTTAGAAGAACTTACGAAGAGTATTGATAACGAAAAAATACGCGATGCGTACATTGGCCCGCATATTTGCGAGAACTGCTTTGTGTTCGAAGAACAAGGGGAGGGTATTCAGCAATTTGAAAAAATATTTTCGTATGCGGTACACAAAGATACATTAGGAACGCATATTTCCCTTATTTCTGTAATAGAAAACTATCTTCGCAAGCAAGACTTTGATATAAGCGCGATTATTCAAGACAATCGCTGCACGCTTGAAACACCTATCTTGCCATCATACAGGCGCTGGAGAGCAGAAGGTGAAAATGGAGACTTTCCACGAATAATTACCGCCGTTTTTACAAAAACTTGACGGATTGCATAATACAGAGTATATATAATACCAGAAAGGCGAGGTTCTCCAGAGTGGGTCTGGGGCGCATCAAAGCCTTCCGCCGCAGCTATTAAGGATTGCACAATGATTCAGAAAGCACAGTGTTCTCCGTTCGTTACAGTTTCGTTAATTATTACCTTGGCGGGCCTGCTGCTCGCTCTTTGCTTTACGAGGTAAAGAATCAACCTACATACTCCGTTCGCGCCTTGCGACCGGAGTATCTTTTTTTATGCAATGCTGTCGAAAGCTTTTTTGTATTCTTGCGCAATCTTGTCCCACGAAAAGTTCTCTGCAGTATAAGAACGAGCATCTTTTCCTGAGGGCTCATGCGATAAGGGATGCTGCATGTACTGCAAAAGTATATTCACCCATGCAGTTGTTTCTTTTGGTGGAATTAGTGTTCCGTTTTTTCCATTATGAATCGCGCTTGGAATGCCATCGATATTCGAGGCAAATACTGTGCGGGCGCAGAGCGCAGCCTCCACAGGAGCTATCCCAAACCCTTCTGCATCACCCACTACCGGAATATTCGGTTGTATAAACGCATCTATGGTGTTCAGAAGTATTTTTTTATCTTCGTGAGATATTCTGCCCAACATTATCACCCGGTCTTCCATTTTTAACGATTTAATTAATAAAGATATATGTTCGCGCTGCGGCCCGTCACCTGCAATTGCGTACAGTACCGTACGCGGCAATTTGGTCATCACGTTTTTTATAAACCAAGCGTGCCCCTTACGCGCAACTAATCGCCCTGTTGTTGCAAATACAATTCTGTTTGAAATGTTTCGATATACAAGCTTGCCCAAATCGTTTCGAGTGTATGTATTGCTATATATATCATCTCGAATTCCGGGTGGAATTACGAAGATACTCCCACGGACGCGATGCCTCTGCATGAGTTTTTTTGCGTGTTCACTAATAGCGATGTAGCCGGAGAATGATCGAAAAAATGTTCGTAGATATAATTGATATAGTGGACTTGGGTATGAAACATCCAAGCCATGCACTGTTACTATAACGGGAATATGACGCATACGAGCAATGCACCAGCCTACGAACGACAATACCGGGTCTCCGATGTGAACGATGTCAGCGTTTTTAGATGCTACAAGTGCTTTAGGCAAAACAGATAGTGCGAAAATAATAGACTGTAGACGGGTAGAGAGTAGACTCGCACCGGGGTTTGTTTCGTTGACGATTGTAGTAACCGACAGACCCCCTCTGTCTCCCCCTTGGTAAGGGGGAGGGGTGCTACGAAACACCCCGATTAATTCAAAACTGAGACGCTCCATGCCGCCCGCATGCTCTGAGTATGCACGCGATATAAACAATATGCGCATACTTCACTCTACCGCCCTCTCCCTAGACGGGGAGAGGGGTGGCCTGCCTGCCGGACAGGCAGGGGTGAGGGGTATTGAGTAAGCGTTCTTGCGTGCCAAATACAATACTTCTTCAATGGCCATACGGCTTCGGTGAATCATGTCGGCAAGTAAAGAAATCACAAGTAGTAAGAAACCAATAATCAGTAAGACACCAGAGCCTGTTACCAAAGATCGATATGGATACGTCTGTCCGGTTGCAACGTAATGCTGCACAACGAATATACCCACGGCAATTCCGGCAATCAGGATAATCAGTCCCGGAAAACCTACAAAATAGAAAGGCTTGTGGTCTCGCGCGGCACGGAAAATAATGGTCGCGGATTTTGCGCCGTATCTCCATAAGTTCGATGCAACGCGTGATACTCCATGCTCACGTTCGCCACGAACAATGAGCGGCACTTCTGTCATTGCGATTCCTTTAAAGGCGAGGTCAATAAATGATTCCTGCGTGTACGTAAATTTTCCAAATAGAGTGAGGCGCAGTGCCGCTTCACGGGAATATGCACGGAATCCACAACTTACATCTGTAAAATTCTTTGAGGTAATAAAGTTAATAATACGCACCATCCACCTGTTCCCCCATATTTTTATAGCGGGCATTTGCGGCATGTATTCTTGTTTTGCAAACCGGCTTGCTGTAACAAACTCAGCTTTGCCTTGCTGAATAGGTGCGAGTAAGTGGGGAATGTCTTCTGGGTTAAATTGCCCGTCTGCATCAATATTTACAATAAGGTCAGCACCAAGTTGTAACGCCTCTTTTATACCTGTGTGAAATGCGGCGCCTACGCCCATGGGCTGTGCATGAGATATAACAAGAGCTCCTGCATTTCGAGAAATCTCGGCAGTCTTATCTATTGAACCATCGTTAACAACGATAACACTCATGCGGGAAATTCCTGGCATCGTTTTTGGGATACTCGTGATAACAGATTCTATAGTCCGCTCTTCGTTAAGAGCAGGGAGTATAACGACCAAGTGTTGTTTCATGGGTGTATTATATCAGCTTTTGGAAGTAAATATACCAGCGCTTACTATACACAATATACCTATATTGTCAACTGCTCTTGACAGGTTTTTTATAGGGCTGATATAATCCGAATATCGAAAAAAGTTGTTTGCACATTCAAACTAGAAAGGATTCCCAATGAGGGAAACACGACACCCGCCGTAACCTCTGCATCTTGCAATCGCGCCGCAACGCTTTGAAGCGCCATCGTAAGGATTGTAGCGACTTCCAGAGACTTCACGTTCGCCACAATTTGGCAACGCTTGAACAGCAAGGCTGCTATTTGGATCGCTCCTGATGCCGCACGAGAACCGGAAAATTTCGATGAACCCCTATTCAGGAGGTCCCATGCGAAAGGTTTTGATTCCATTCATTGCTGCGCTGCTCGCGATTTTTGCGTTCAGTGCACAAACGGCCAAAGCCGGCTTGCTCGACACGGGTCAGCAAGCTGTCGTCGATCACGCGAACGGCTGCGAGAAAGTTTCTACCTCAACGCACAAGGAGACGGCGATTCTGACAACCGACGCCAAGACGTCGTAGTGCTGCCGAAGAACCTCTTTTTTGCTGAGGCCCTCACTGCAAGTATCTCGCCCGAGAGACTTGCAGCTGAGGGTTATTTTTTACCCAAAATCTGATATACTATTAAGCCCATGATAAAAGCATCCTTCATAGCGTTTTTACTTATAATTGCGTCTTTTACTCTCGTGTCGGTTACTCATGCCGCGCCCGCAGCCGCTGTAAAAAAAGTATCTGCACGCCAGCAACTTATAATTGACGTTTTGCCCGTTTTTATAAAAGTCTACGGTAATAATCCGAGCAATTCTGAAAAGGCGTGGTGGAGAAAACGTATTACATGTGGAGAAATCAATACGCAAAATGAACTGCTGAACTCCATGGCATTCCATAAATCTAAAAAAGTTCGTAAGGGGAGGGAGAATATTTGCCCGGTAAAAACTGCCAATACCAGTGCGGCTTCAGCATCCAAGGCCAACGCTGTTATAAAAAAGAGTATTGGGGGCGTAAAGAATAACGACACGGTGCGCATCGGCATCACATTTGTTGCAATAGGGAAGCCGATGACGATTACCTCAAATGGAAAATTCCAAATTCGTGAAGGTGCAGACAAGGTGCTGGCTACTATGAATGCTGATCAGAATATTGCCGTTACATGGTCTGGTAACATGTACCATATTCGCGGTTCTGGAAAAAAGTTTGATGTTTCAAATAAAGTTCGGTTTGTTCCACTTCATGGCGCCATTATGAAAATTGTGAACTATAGCGATCCGTCAGTTACGTATCCCGGCAAGAACTATAATCGCTTCCGTGGCATAATCGAGATTCGCAAATGCGATGGATGTAACGAGATGTGGGCAATTAACGAATTACGCGTCGAAGATTATCTGAAGGGCCTCGGAGAAACTTCTGGAGAAGGCCCTGAGGAATATGTAAAAGCGCTTGGAATCGCAGCACGCACGTATGTCCTGTATCACAAAATAATTACAGGCGGCAGAAGCGAATCTAAAGATTTTGATATCACCAATACTCCAAACGATCAAATTTATCGCGGATATGAAATGGAAATTATACGCGGGCGCATGGTGAGCATCTTCGCAAAAACAAAGGGTATCATTGTTGCCGATAAGGACGCAGACAAACCCGTATCAGCCATTTACTTTTCTGATTCTGACGGCCGTACGCGTTCTGCAAAAGAGGCGTGGAACACGAGCCGCTTCCCGCATCTGCAAAAATCGGTTGCTGATCCGTACCATCAATCAAAAGCATGTCGCGGGCATTGTGTGGGTATGAGCGCACAGGGAGCATATGGTTTTGCAAAGGCAAAAAATTGGACATTCCAACAAATCTTGAGCTATTACTACCAAGGAATTAAGCTCGTGAAAGCATATTAATTGTGCTACACTTTACGTATGACTTCTGAAGAGAAACAATATTTTGATGATTTAGTACAAAGACTATCCGCTGAGTCTGCTGCAAAGATTGAAAAGTTGAAGAAAGAAGGTAACGCTGAAACGAATGAACTTATTGAAAAGTTGAAGAAAGAAGGTAACGCTGAAACGAATGAACTTATTGAAAAGTTGAAGAAAGAAGGTAACGCTGAAACGAATGAACTTATTGAAAAGTTGAAGAAAGAATCACGAATAGAAACCGATGCGCTCATTAGAAAACTCAATAAGAAATCCAAGAAGGAAATGGAGCACTATATCGGCGGGCTCATGGAACAATATAAGTGGGATTTGGCCGCGATTTTAGAAAATACAAAAGGAACTCCAGCAATGTATGAAAAAGTTGAAATGATATTTGAAAACATGGGCCAACAGCAAGTCGATATAGCAATTCTCAAAGAGGCAGTTCTCAGTCACAAGAAAAAATTCCAACGATTAGGTGTATAGCTATACGCATATGCGTATTTGGATTCTGGCAGAAAACTGGCCACCAAGAATTGGGGGAATTGAGCGGTATTTGACGGGGATTGCAGGGAATCTTACTGGGCATGATGTAACAGTGATCGCGCCCAGACTCCAACGCACCCCCACCCCCGCTGCGAGCGGGGACTCCCCCTTATCCAAAGGGGAGAAATCGGCGACGATAATTCGCAAGCGCTTTTTCCACCCCATGTGGCCCAAATGGTTGCCTTTATACTTTTTTCTTTCCAAAAAAGCGAAGCAAGAAAAGCCAGGTCTTATTATAGGTGGCAAAGCTCTATTTGAGGGGCGTCTTGCGCTTAAACTGAAAGAAAAATACAAGATCCCATACGTTATATGTACGTACGGGATGGAAATTGCAACGTGGACTGCATCGCGCAGGATTCGCACACAACTTATTCGCGTTCTCCAAAACGCAGATGCCGTTTTATACATCAATAAAAAAACAAAAGAAGAATTGCTTACGCTAGGAGTGCAGGAAGAACGCCTCGTGCTCCAGTACCCAGGGATTAATGTTGAAACTCTGCAAATTTCACCAAACTCGAAAGACGTCCTACAGAAATACAATATTCAAGCGCCATACATTATCAGCGTTGGGCGTTTAGTTGCCCGCAAAGGCTTTGATGATCTAATCGAAGCGTACTCGCACATAAAAACACCTGTTCAACTCGTCATAGTTGGTGATGGCCCAGAACGTGCAAATCTTGAACGTCATGCAAAAACTCTTGGCGTAACACCTACGTTTACCGGGAGCGTATCCGAAGAAGAGTTACATGCCCTCTATGCGCATGCATCTGTATTTGCGCTCACGCCTAAAGAACTTCCTGGTGACTATGAAGGATTTGGCATTGTATATTGCGAGGCTGCGTATTTCGGATTACCAGCGATAGGAACACGAACAGGGGGAGTAGCGGAAGCAGTCGAAAATGGCGTAACGGGAATCTTAGCGCTTCCAAACCATCCAAAATCAATCACCGAAGCGCTTGCAAAGCTCCTGAATGATCCAACCCTCGCCACACAATACGGACAAGCAGGAAAGCAACGCGTGCTTCAGAAATTTCAATGGAAAGAAAGTATCAAGATGCTTGAAAAAGTTTTAGAAAATATAGTGGTAAGAAATTCAAACCCTTAGGGTTTAAGTTGCTTTATTTAGGCTTCTAGATGCATTATACGAACTTATGAACCTGGCTCGCATACAATTTTTATCAGTTGCAACAAAGGCGGTAACAACTGCGCTGGGGATTATTCAGAGCTTAATTATTATTAAGGTTCTTTCTGCTACTGAATATGGAATTGTAGGGCTCGTGATGGCAATTGGAGGCCTCATAGGGGTAAGTCAGCACCTTGGGATTGTGGATGGGGCAATTCGCGAGATTGCGGTTCGAAAAAATAAAGACGAGATCGGGAAAGTGTTTTGGGTGTCGCATATTGCACGGCAAGCAGTAACATTGCCGTTATCGCTTGCCTTGCTGGCTCTTGCGGGAATTATTGCAACAAAAATGTATGGCAGGCCTGAAATTATTCCATACATCCAACTATTTGCAGGGGCTCTTATCTTGCAGGGGCTCCAGGATGTGTTAGGAGCAACGCTTACAGGCATGAAGAAGTTTGCATCTCTGTATGTTATTCAAATCATTACCGCAGGCGTAAACGTTGCCGCATTTGGATTTTTAACATGGAAATACCAAGTGGCTGGATTTTTCTGGGCGATTATTATCACTACGCTTTTAATGGTTATCTTGCTAAGCGTTATTATTAGCCGCGAACTTGCAGGCCACCTGAAGCTTCCGAACTGGGACGACATAAAAAGCTACGGCAAGAATCTCCTGCATATCGGGGTATTTATGTACATATCCCGTATTTTCTATGTGATATGGCAACGGTTACCTTTGTTAATTTTAGGGGGAGTGCTTGCGGGGGATCAGCTGGGGTATTTAAACGTGTCGCTGACATTTGGCTCTAAGCTCATTATTCTCGCCGCGGCATTATCTGAGGTAAACCTTTCGTGGATGAGTACGCTGTTTGCAAACAAGCGGGAAGAGTTTGCAATATCGGTCACACGTAACATGCATCGCGTACTTGTACTCATGACAGCCCTTACACTTGGCCTCATATTCTTTATTCCTGAAATTCTTCACTATATTATTCGCAAACCAGAATACTTTGCTGCGCAGCCAACAATCATCTTACTCACCCTTGCATTCTTCCTATATTCTCTTATGGACTTGGGTACGAGCAGCGTATTCGTTGCGGCGAATAGGCCAAAACTGCGCGCAATCGTATTCGGTGTATTAACACTATTGTCCGGAGCCGGTTCTCTCTGGGCGCTCTATGCAGGCGGAAGTGCCGCAATTGCCGCAAGCACTATGCTCGCTGGCTCTGTTGCTGCATATATCCTCATGGCAATAATTGCGCAGAGATCGTTTAGCATTAACCTCGTACCGCGGCACTTATTGCTACTACTAAGCATATTAGGCGCGAGCAGTGCATGGCTGTTTACGAACCCTGCACTTGGTATCCGCGTTATCGTATTTATTGTCCTCGTTGCATATACCCTATACGAAGCTCATAAAAATCAGCTTATTCCCGCATCACTTCTGCGCTTATTAGGAAGCAAGTTGGAACCTGTAGTAAATACTTCTTCAGAAGATATTCGCATTATTTGCTTCGCCGGTACTCTGTACGATCAACACGGCTGGACGAACAGGCAGCATATCATGACTCGATTTGCACAAGAATATCCTGTTCTATATGTAGAACCGCGAGTTTGGATTTTTCGATATATTGCCCAGCATGTATTATCTCCTAAAAAAATGGGAAGCTTTATACGGAGATTGTTTGCATACGAGCAAAAACATGAAAAACTGTTTATAAAATCCCAGTGGAACCTAATCCCCGGCTCAAGAGAGTTTTCTTGGATAAGCCGCCTCAACCATATGCTTAATAAGCGTTCTGTTATGCGTACGGCAAAAAACCTTGGATTTTTAAATGGTAGAAACGTGGTGTGGGTATACGATACCGAGGCAGCAGAATATCTTTCAGCATTTCCTCATGCTACCGTATTTTACGATTGTGTTGATAATCATGCGGTTCAGGCCGGGGTAAATCGTAATCCAAAACGCGTTCATCAAGAAGAAAAGATGATCTTGAAGCGTGCCAATATAGTAACGGTTACATCCAAGCGTTTGTTAAAAATGAAACGCAAACAAACTAAAAATATTCATCTTGTATTAAATGCAGGCGATGTTGCGTTGTTTCAAAAGCAAATTCCCAAAGATTCTAAAACTGCGGCCGCGCGAGCCTTATCGGCAATCCCTACACCCATACTAGGCTCTGTTGGCGCACTCGATTCATACAAGTATGACTTTGATTTACTACTTGCAAGTGCGAAGCAGCATCCCGACTGGAATTTTGTGTTTGTAGGTTCGCCACTAGTAGAGCAAAAAACCCGTGCGCTCAAACAACTCACCAAACTTCCAAACGTACATATGATCGGCTCCATACCCCGCGAAGATGTTCCTGCCTATGTTTCATATTTCGACATCTGCCTTATCCCATATAAAAGCAATGAATATAACGAAGCGAGTTTCCCATTGAAGTTTTGGGAGTTTATGGCCACAGGCAAACCGATTGTGGCATCAGGAGTACCGGAACTTGCGGAATACGAGCCTATGATTGCATACGCAAACAATCCAAAAGAATTCTCTCAAAAAATTACAATCATTCTTGCATCAGGAGCAAAGATGGATCAAGCTCGAGCGAAACTTGCATCCCACCATGGGTGGGATAATAGGGCTGCGGAGCTCAAGAAGTTGCTAGAAGAAACAATTCGGTAGACCATTAGTATATGAACATCGCTTTTGATGCATCAGATTTGTGTACGGGGAGAGCTGATGGGACTACTCGATATACGGGGGAGCTGGTGAAGCGGCTGCCTGGATTGGCGAAGGATGATAGTTGGGGTTTTTATGGGCCGTGCATTGCGCCGTCCCCTCACCCTAACCCTCTCCCCGTCCGGGGCGAGGGGATAGCGACGTGGCATGCATCGCCGTTTCCGTTTGCCTGGACCCAAACTCGTTTTGCATACGAACTATTCAAAAACAAGCCGGATGTTCTATTTATGCCTATTCAGCAACTACCAATATTCCGGCCACGAAAGACGAAAACCGTAGCCGTTATTCATGATTTAGCATTTCATGAATTCCCTCAGCAGTTTCGGTATAAGGACTGGCTGCTCCTTCATACATTCAGCGCGCAGGTTGCCAATGAAGCCGATGCTATTATCGCCGTATCGCAAGCCACAAAAGACGATATCAAAAAATACTATGGGCGCGAACATAATGTGTATGTAGTGCATCACGGTATAGACCACACTCGGTTTAAAGTTTTTTCTGATACTGAGAAGCAAGACGGGCTACAGAAATTACAAGAAAAATATCCACAAATAAAAACTCCCTATATTTTATTTGTAGGTCAAATTCAGCCGAGAAAAAATATTGAGAGATTAGTCGAGGCGTTTGAGAAATTGAGTGCTGATTTCCTCCCCTCATATGAGGGGAGGCGACCTGCCTGCCGGACAGGCAGGGGTGGGGTAGAAGGCGACGAACGCACCCCCTCTCGCCTGCCTGCCGGACAGGCAGGCTCCCCCTTATCCAAGGGGGAGAAATACCAACTCGTAATCGCAGGCGGACATGGATGGAATAACGAGGAGATATATAAACGAATTGCACAGTCACCAGCACGAAAAGATATTGTGGTTACGAGTGCAGTGCCTGATGAACTACTGCCAGTGCTGTATGCAAACGCAGAAGTATTTGTATTACCCAGCCTGCAAGAAGGGTTCGGTATTCCTCTTATAGAAGCTGCAGCTTGTGGAGTTCCTCTTGTTACAAGCAACAGATCAAGTATGAAAGAAATTGCAGACGGTGTAGGAGTTCTTGTAGATCCATATAACATCAACTCTATTGCGGAAGGCATGCAAGAAGCACTGACACATCGCTCGGAATATTCTGCAAAGAGCGTGACTCTCGCACAAAAGTTTTCTTGGGATATTACAGCGCAAAAGACACTGCGCGTATTGAAGGAGGTTTACCCTGAGCATGGTCGAAAGGGGGTGGCAAATATATGATGTTAGAAAGTTTGAATCTTTTAGCTGTTATTGCTGCGGCTGTCGTAAGCGTAATTGTCGGATCAATGTGGTATGGGCCATTGTTCGGAAAAATCTGGATTAAAGAAATGGGCTGGACGGAAGAGGAAATAAAAAAAGGGAAAAATCAAAACATGAACAAGGCATATATCCTCACTATTATTGCTTCTCTTGTTAGTGCATTCGTACTTGGGCAAATTATTAGTGGTACAAGTACGGTAGGCGCATGGGATGGCGCAATGATCGGATTCTGGGCATGGCTCGGATTCGGAGTACCTCTTTTCCTTAGTAATGTACTCTGGGAAGGAAAGTCTTGGAAAATGTTCCAGATTAACGCCGGGTATCAGCTTGTTACGTGGGTTTTGATGGGGGCAATTCTTGGTGCGTGGATGTAACTACCCAGCTTATAGACGATGCCCCGCCGTATGGCGGGGTTTGACTTTTTTATGTGCTAGGAGCTTACTATATATCGTCTTGAATCTGGTTGAACACTCCAATCTATAATCCTCGAGTAGAAAGGGATGTATAATGAGAAGATATCTGCCCCCTCTGATGTGGATCGCTTTTTTTGGAGCTTGTGTGTATCTCATGGGGACAAAGCCAACTGGAGGTTGGTGGCTACTGTTTCAGCTACTAAACTGGCTTTTCATGCTCTTGTGCATCTTCATGCTGGCTGATTCATTGCATAAAATTGGTGTCGAGAACCGTAAACTTCGAGACGCCTTCATACGCAAAGTTCTAACCGGAATTGGGATACAAGAAGCCGAGAAAACATTGTCATACGAAAATTGTGAGAAACTTTTCGGAATTGTAACAGACGATCTATTATATCAAGAACGCGAAGTAATGCTAGCGTTCTACGGTAAATACAACGGCGACACTGTTAAGGTTTACACAATGGCGCATGAACTCGGAATGGAATTAGTTGAAATGCAAGAACTTCTGCTGATCGTGTTTGATAAGATGAGCAAACAATTCGCCACCTACACAGAGTTCGTACATAGTGGCCGCTAGTAACCAACCCAAACCCCTCGAAACTATTGAAGGAGAGTAACCATGAGTCGAGTCTGTTTTATGATTGCGTTTCTAGCGTTGTCGTCATTGGCGTTCTGGTTTGGCAGCGCCATGGCAGGAACATTCTTTTTCGGATTTGCTTTCGTTGGCATCCCTCTACTCTTCAAGCGACCACGTCAAATGCCCATTGAAATCAATCTTAACAAACCCAAAAGGTATTGACTGTACTCGCGGTAACTCCTCAAAACCTACATCGTGAAAACGCTGTAGGTGTTTTCTTGTTTGTCATTCCGGGCCTGCCTGTCCGGCAGGCAGGCAGGCAGGTGAAAGCTATAAGCTCATCAAAGTCCAGTTGGCACGTCGACGAATTCAACTCGTACTTCGAAAGTCTTTTGCAATAATTCACAGAGTGCTTTTACTCCCAATCGTTCCGTTGCATGATGGCCGGCAAAAATAACATTGGTGCCGGAATCTTTTGCATCGTTATATATTTCTGCCGTATCTCCTGTAATAAACAAATCAACTTTTGCATCAAGCGCCTCTGCGAATGCTTTATAGCCGCCCCCACCCGAACATACTGCCACAGTACGAATAATTGCAGGACCGAAGGGAAGCGATATACATTTGGTTTGCAATCCCTCATTTAGTATAGAAACAATTTCTTCCATGTGCTTGCCTCGCATAATCATGCCCGTATAGCTGCTGGATCCTTCGCCGTGTTTTGAAAAATCACCCGAAATCTCAGCGTTCAGAAGATTGAGAAGTTGTATGTTATTACCGATTTGCGGATGCTTATCGAGAGGTAAGTGAGAAGCATACAGCGATATGTTATTTTGGAGTAATACGTCTATACGCCTTTTTTCCCACCCTGCAATAGCAGGAGTGCCGTACCGCCAATAGTGTCCATGATGAACAATAATATATTGCGCTTCCAACTCCGCAGCGCGTATAAATAGTTCTTTTCCGGCAGTTACGCCGGTCACTATCGTATTCACCGTTTCTTTTCCTTCTACTTGTAATCCGTTAAAACTAGGGTCATCAATATCCGTAACTGGTAATATCTCATCTAAATACATTGTAATTGCATCTCGCTGTGCCATGGCACATAGTATACCATAATGATATGGAGTCAGTATCCGTAATTATCGTCAACTGGAATACAGGAAAGCTCTTGCAAGAGTGTCTTGAGTCGTTAGACAAACTACCCGAACGCTCACTGATTCGCCTTGTCGTCATTGTTGATAATTCATCTACTGATTCGTCTGTATCGCAAGCACAAGAAACCGCGGATCGCGCAGGGTTTACTATTCTTCTCCAAACTGAAAACCTGGGATTCGCAAAAGCAAATAATATCGGCATAGCTTATGTTCAGGAACATGGGGGAGCGGACGATCACATTCTCCTGTTGAATCCTGATACGGTTGTTCATCCTCATGCAATTGAACACATGATTTCTGTACTGGTATCCAAAGATACTATTGGAATTGTTGGCCCAAAGCTGCTGGAAGCAACCGGCGCTGTGCAGCCTTCTGTGCGATCATTCCCTACTCTTCCTGTCTTTATGTTATTGTTTCTAAAATTGCATCGAATATTTTCAAATACAGCAACTTGGCAGAAATATATACTGGCAGATTTTGATCATACAACTCAGCAATCCGTAGACCAAGTTATGGGCGCTGCATTCTTAATCCGCAATACAGCTATGCAAGCAATTGGCCCTTTGGATGAAGGATTTTGGATCTGGTTTGAAGAGGTGGACTATTGCAAGCGCGCAAAGGATGCCGGATTTGAAATACTATATACGCCGAGTGCAACAGTAACACATCATAAGGGCACCAGCTTTAATCAACTAGTAGGTTTGAAGAAAACAAAGCCGCTACTAGATAGTTCTCTGCGATACGCAAAAAAGCATTTGGGAGTAAGGACGTATATTGTTCTTTGTGTATTGTATCCCTTAGCCCTACTCATTGCGCTGCTTGCATCGTTTGACCACGCAAGGCAAAGAGAACAAAATAGCAAGAAACTGTGAAGATACATTTCAAACCTGCCCCTCACCCTAACCCTCTCCCCATCCGGGGCGAGGGGAGCGTTGCACCGGAACTTGCGTGGGGGATAATCGCGACACTTATTGCGCTATTTCTCGCGCTTTTCTTTAGCGTTGAAATTGGACTGTATGCACTAGGGTTTGCAATTGCTGCGTGGTGGGTATGGGAATCTCCGGAAGAGAGCTTCTTAATTCTTATTATTCTTGCGCCATTGTTACCGCTTCTCAAAGCAACACAAACTCTTGGGAATACCACGCTTATAAAGGACGTGATTATCATAATGCTGTTTTTGAAGACATTTTTAGCACCCTTATTAGAACAACGGCTGCCGTATCGTAAAAACCTGTTATTCGCTCCTATTGTTGCGCTTGTGGGTTGGTCGTTGTTTGAAGTCATCCAGGGCGGAAGCACGCTTGCAATTCTACGCTTACGAGAAATAGTGTTGTACATTCTGTTGTATTTCGGCGTTCTGTATCTTCCTCATACGAAGCAGATTATGCGTACTCGAACAATAGTTTTTTTGATCACTCTCGGAATTGTCATGCTACTTGGAATATTCCAGTTTTATTTCGCGCCAGATAGCACGGTGCTTCGGTTTGACCCGGTACGACAAATCTGGATTCCTCGTATGGCAAGCACCTTTGGGCACCCTACAGTATTTGCTGAATATCTTATTACCGGGGCAATGTTGATAGCAGGGCTATTACTATCAGACCGTGTCATTCCGGGCTTGACCCGGAATCCACGTCGTAAGATTTCACTGGGCGTTTTATTATGTGCATCAATTATTCTTATATATTTTACGTATACCAGGGCTGCTTGGATTGGATTTGCAGGCGGAGTTGTTGCGGTAGGGGTCGCATATTTCCTCCCCTCATATGAGGGGAGGCGAGGTGGGGTCGTTGCGGCACTTGCCACCCCCTCTCACTCCCCCTTATATAAGGGGGAGAAATCGCGACTGCTATTCATTATACTTATCCCGTTGATCGCTTTCACTATTGGTATATTTCACTTCACTCCCGTTGGCACATTTCTGCGCACTGCGATTGATCCAAGCTACGCAAGCAATGCAGATCGAATTGCGTTTGTAGTGCAATTAGTTTCTGAGACTTCGAATGCTGATGTGTTAGTGGGGAAGGGGTTGGGAAACGTGGTGACTGAACTTAGAAAAGGTGGGGATGTATCTGCTGTGGATATTGCATCCGGAGATTCTCGCACTGTACAGCTTTCAAAAGATTCAACGCTTGTAGATAATCAATACTTGAAGACGTTTATGGAGATGGGTGTAGTGGGAATTGTGTTTACATTCTGGCTATTTTGGAGATTTTTCTTAGCTGCGAGAGAAGCCTCGCCGGCACTTCGAATTCTAGGAATCGGGTTTTTAGTTTCGTTTATGATCCAAGCCCTGTTTGTAGATATTTGGGATGTATTCCCAACGAATGCGATATTCTGGACGTTGGCAGCCTTGATATCTTCTGGATCCCCGGGTCAAGCCTGCCTACCGGTCAGGCAGGCCCGAGGATGACAGACTACTAAAACCCTCTTTTTTTCTTCCGCCACATTTCGATTGCCCATAACTTCCAGTACTTCCAATTCAGGGGCAAATCTTGGGCGTGCATGTAATCAATCGCGTATCCACCAAATCCTGTTTTGAATATGGTGATACCTGTAAACGGATGATTAGGATCGGGTTTACCCTGAGCTTGTCGAATGGGAGCTATGCCCCAAAAGTTGTATCGCACTGCTCCTCGTCGCTTCGCTTCTTTAATTGCTTCCCATTGTAAAAGCTGCGCTGCGGGTACCGATACTTTCGTAGATGCACCATGGTAGTAAAAAACAGTGTTGCCAGAATGAATGAGCATTGCTGCGGCAACGTCTTTTCCTTGATAGTTCGCGACTGCAAAATACATCTTGTTCTCTTTTCCGAATATTTCCGCCTGGGATTGCATAAAGGATTTATGAAACGGAACAAATCCATGCCGATCTTTTGTCTGTTCGTATAACGGCCAGAAGCGTTCTAGGGTTGTAGGATCTGAGCTAATCTCAACAACTACTCCTTCTTTCTGCGCTTTTGTAATTGCATTGCGCGTTGTCTTACGCATTTCTTTTAAAAGGATTTCTTCTGATGTTGAAATATCAAGAACCCACGTCAGCTCTGCATGTACGTGCATGGGTGAAGGGCGAAAATTAAGATTGGAAAATATTCTCCCGTTTTCAACATTATTCTGAACAAGGGGGGCAATGCGTAATGTTACGGGTAGAGGGTAGATGGTAGATGGTAGATGGTAGACAGTGAGCTCTTCAAGTACTTGCTTCAAATATTTTTGGTCTTTTAAGATAGGTCCGTGGGGAATGAGGTAATGATTTCCGCGTTTTGCGTTCACTCTAATGACAAGCGCAATGGCAACAAGTCCATTCTCATTGTAGAACCCAAGCGTTTCAACCTGCTCACCATCTGCTTCTTGGATTTTTTTCCATTCCCAAGAATGCAAAAAAGTATTTGGCTTGGTATCTGCCAAAAAACTATTCCAAACTTCCTTATTCGTGATTTCCTGGATCCACATATGAGTTTATATATTCAATAATATTGGTGACTTGAGTATCGGTGAGAGCAGGGTAGGTTGGCAAATTGATTATTCTCTTAGAAACCACTTCGGCATTAGGGCAAGATCCCGGAATATAGCGAAACGCCCAAAAGTTACTAGCGGATGGCACGAGCGCTGCATCGTACCAATCGCCTAGAAGCATATGCTTTTCGCGCGCCTGCATCAGAAGCTCATCCCTATTTGCCATCTGCAACGGAAAACGCAGGTAAGGGTGCACTATATCGCTATTTCCAACACCCGGTGTTGGAATACGCAGTTCTTTGAGGTATCTGGCGGAAATGGTGAGGCGACGCTCCGTAATGTCATCTAGTTTTTTGAGCTGCTCAAGAAGTAGCATCGCAAGCGCAGGGGAATATGTATATTCAATATGCACTGGCTTTCCTCCTTGCCGCTCTTCGTACGATACCGCCCAGCTGAGTAGGCCGAGCTTTTGAAATGCAACTAACAATACCTTTCCTATTCCCAATACAAAGTACGAAGGGAGAACTAGCGAAAAGAGGATAGGATGAAGTAATTGCTGCAGCACCCATGAAGATGGGGGAAGACGCCTCGTATTTTGCATCGCCTGTAGTTGATGCGCTTTATTTTTATCTTTCGTAATCACCGCGCCTCCAAATACGGATGAAATACATTTATCGCGCCCAAAGCTTAGGATAGCCGCATCGCCAAATGTTCCTAACGGTTTTCCCTTGTATGTTGACCCTAACGCATGCGCGCAGTCTTCGATAACAACAAGGTTATGCTCTTTTGCAATTGCAAGCACTTCTTCAATTGGCCCTGGGATACCAAATGTATGCTGCAAAATAATAGCCTTGGTATTGGGCGTAATTTTCTTACGTATATCTTCAGGATTAATGGCGTAGGAACCAGGCGATACGTCAGCGTAGACAGGTGTAGCCCCAGTCCAGATAACCGGTTCCGGTACTGCGATGCATGTAAATGCCTGGAGAATAACTTCATCTCCTTTTTTAATATTGTACGATCGAAGAAGATCGAATATCGCTTGGCGTCCGGAAGAGGTAAGCGTGACAAAGTGATTCGGAAATCGCCCCGCAATGTTCTCTGCTGCCCGTTGCAGAACTCCATGGTCTTTCCAGGTAGATTGGACAAGGAGAAGATACCATGCAAGGCGTACGTCGTCGGAAGAAACGTTTGGAGACAGCGAGATTGCAATAGGCCGGCTCATAGTCGTTTGTCATTCCCGCGAAGGCGGGAATCCACTTCTTTGCTTGGATCCCCGATCAGGTCGGGGATGACAGCTTGGCGAATAATGTTTGGGAGCCTTCCCTCTAATACGACTACTGTTTCTGTGGCCATATCTTTTGCAATTTGTTGCGCTGTCACTTTGGGATCATTCATCCATACAACAATTGCAGCGGGAGATACTCCTAACCCTTTTTGAATATCTTCCCTATATGCGTCTCCATAGATATATACCTGTATTGGAAGGGGAGAAAGTGCTTTGCCAATTCGCTTGTGAACAGCAGGCCCTTCGCTTCCAAGCTCAATAATAGGAACCATCACGAGTCGATTATCTCCTACAGAAAGTTCTCGGAGGTACTCAATTGCATTCATTACCGAGGCTTCGCTTGCAGAGTAGCTGTCGTCGATAACAGTCGAGCTATTCTTTCCTTTCTTGAGTTCCATAGTTTGGGAAAGTACAGGAAGCGTAGCAAGTCGCTTTGCAATAACATCGTCCGATACACCAAGTGTCCGCGCCACAGTTACGGCCGCAAAAACACTACTAAGCTGCCCGTTTCCGATAACGGAAGCGTGCGTAAGTATTGGATTTTTTTCTTTGAGTGAGTACCAGACAACTTTTTTCTTAAGACCTTTTGCCTTTTTTACAACATTCTTATCATCTGCATTAAGAACAGCGATGCCATCTGTAGGGAGCGCATCAATTAATTCCCATTTTGCAGTTGCAAGGTTTTCAAGAGAACCAAAGAGAGCAGCGTGTTGGTTTGTAATTGCAGTTAGAACACCTATTTTAGGCTGAGCAAGTTGACATAATTCTGCAATCTCTCCCTTTTTATATGCGCCCATTTCTGCAATATATGTACTTGTTTTACTTGTCAGCTTGCTCAGCATATCAAGCGCAACTACATACGGAGAATTGCGATGCTCGCTTGTTGCCTGAACAGTTTTCGATGCTCCGCCGAGTATATGAAGCAGATATGTTTTTGTAGATGTTTTCCCAACACTTCCCGTAATGCCAACAACGGTAAGCGTATCAAACGAATTGCGAAGCTTTTTTGCTTGGGATATAACCCACTTTTTTTGAAGGGTGGCGGGGATAGTAACAAGAAATACAACACCTGCGATAATGACGGGCAAAAAGAATGCAAGCGTTGCCATTTGGAGCGCTACGAGGATATGTGGAATAACGAGGTATATTCCCCACGCGATACATGCAATACATACTACTAACGAGACAATGCCTGCGCGAAAAGTTAGAGTTGGGCGCATAACACCCTTTATACGAATGCGGACAGTGTGCCCAACAAGAATCAAAAGCAGGCTGGCCAACCCAGCATATTCTGCAGCTACTTCATTCTCCCGCAGCACAAGCATCCAGCCCATGCCCACAAGCAGCCCAGCTATAAGTGGCCAAGGATGCTGCTTAAGTGACCCTTCAGGCGAATCAATGTATTCGCGCATTCGATCAGCGCGATATTCTTTCCGCTGCCAAAGTGCGATTTGGGATAGCGCAACGAGGATTATATCCACAATTGCGAGCCCAATGATTGCTGCGTTTTGCATAGGATGTATCATACCATTATGAATCCTCGACTTACCATCCAAGTAGTAGGGTGGAATAGCTCACGCCACTTGCGCGAAACACTTGCTGCATTATCGGAAATTCCGTCAGAGCAGGCCGTAATTCGATATATTGATAATGGGTCGGAAGATCATAGCGTCGAAATGGTTCGCGATTTGTTACCAAATGCTGAAATTATACAACTTGATGCAAACACTGGTTTTGCGCGCCCACATAATCTCGGGTTTTCGAAATGCACAACGCCATACGTATTAACATTGGACCCAGATATTTCTCTTGTATGGGAAGGTATGGAAAAATTATTAAATGAGATGGATAAAAATCCAAAACTCGGCGCTGTGCAGGGGAAGCTATATCGACGTGTCCCTCCCCCTTACGAAGGGGGAGTTGGAGGGGGTGAATTGCAACGATTACGACGCACCCCACCCAACCTCCCCTTGAAAAGGGGAGGGGCTGTGCTGGACTCTGCAGGCATCGTTCAAACACTTGCATTAAACGGTAAAGAGCGAGGTTCGAGCGAACCAGAGCGTGGACAGTACGAACAGCCTGCAGCGCTGCTTGCAGTTACGGGTGGATGCGGACTGTATCGGATGCAAGCGCTGCGAGCCGGGAAAACGCTTGGGGTTAACGCTAAAACCCCAAGCGTTGAGGAGGCGAGCGAAATATTTGATAAAGATTTCTTCGCATACAAAGAGGACGTAGATTTGGGATGGAGATTAAACAAAGCGGGGTGGGAAGTGGGGTATATTCCCGTACTTGTTGGCTACCATGCACGAACTATGGGGCGACGAGGAATATTTAATTGGGGAATTACACCAGCGGCTATTTCTGGTCGCGTTTCTAATATGCGTAGCAAATATTCACTGCGAAATTATACCTGGATGCTTGCGAAAAATATGACGTGGAAACAAGAGATTATCCATGCACCGTTTATACTGATTCGCCTTGCAGTGTTTTTTATACTTTCATTATTCTCACCTCAACTATTTGCGGCATGGGGAGAAGCACATAGAGGTATGGGAAAGATACTAGCGAAACGTAGTGGAGGCGACGGGAAAACGCTTGGGGTTAACGGAATAAACCCCAAGCGTTGAGGAGGAGCCGTATTACTGCATTATATTAATACTTCAAGGGTAAGGGTTGAACAAAGAGGGTTGAACAAAGAAAAATCGCGTACCGGCCAAAAATGGCGAGTACGCGATAACAAAGGATCACACAACGACGATCACGCTTCTCGTTCAAGCAATTCGGCGGTTGTCATTTCGGCTGGTGCGGTACCCGAATCCTGCTCACACGGCGCGATCAGCTCGAGGACGATTGTGGCACTAATAAAAAAACGATTATCCCCGACCGCCAGGCCTGCAATACCGACATGGTCCGGGCCACAAGCTGACGATGTATTTACCACGCGATATTGAGGCAGAAGATCAAGTTTTTTATTGATCTCTTGCTCCAAACCTCCAATCGAGGATGCGGCAAAAGCAAGAATCTTAATTCGATTAGCCATTTTCAAAGAACCTCCCGTTTGCGTTTTGGTGTTGTTGCGCCATAATTGGCACAAGATAGGGCGATTGCCACTAACTCTTATGTATACTCCTATTTGGTATAATTGTCAAGTATGGCCAAACTTTCGATAATAATCGTTAATTATAAAATGTGGCAGCTTACGAGGGCTCTTGTGGAGTCATTATTAAAAGACGAATCTCTGCCAAAGGGCACGGAGATTATTGTTGTAGATAATAACTCAGGAGATGACAGCGTGTATCTACTTCGATCCGACTTCCCGGAAATTACGGTAATCGATAACAACGAAAACCTGGGATTAGCTGCGGGTGTGAACGTAGGAATTAAGCATGCAACAGGGAGCTATTACCTCGTGCTTAACCCTGACATGATTGCGCTCCCAGGTTCTGTAAAAACACTTGTTGATTTTATGGACGCAAATCCTGTAGTTGGAATTGCAGGCGGCAAATTAATTTCACCAAACGGAAAGCTCCAGTACTCCTGCTATAAGTTTTATACGCCGATGACAATTGTGTATCGGCGAACATTTTTAGGAAGAACTGCTGCAGGCAAAGCAAATACCCGAGCGTTTTTAATGAAAGATTTTAATCACAAAGAAGTTACGGACGTTGATTGGCTCATGGGCTCATGCCTTATTGTCCGAAAAAAAGCATGCGATGAGGTGGGCGGCATGGATGAGCAATTCTTTCTGTATTTTGAAGACGTAGATTGGTGCCGCCGCATGTGGAATGCCGGATGGAGAGTTACATATGTGCCACAATCAGTATTTTCCCATTTTCATCAGCGCAGCAGCGATAAAGGTGCGTTATTTGGAATCCTGTTTAACCGCCTTACGCGTGAGCATATCAAATCTGCATTCAAATATTTTTGGAAATTTTGGGGCGAAAAAACGCCGACGCGATAGTATCGATTTCTCCCCCTCGTATGAGGGGGAGCCTGCCTGTCCGGCAGGCAGGCGAGAGGGGGTAATAACGAACTGCATAACGACCCCACCCCGCCTCCCCTTATATAAGGGGAGGAAATCGCTTATACTTCTCCCATGCGTCATCAGCTGCCAGACGTAAAAATCGACCAATTTGAGGGGCCGTATGATTTGCTTATTGAGCTTGCGAAACAAGAGAAGGTAAAGCTATCTGAAGTTTCTCTTTCCTCTCTTACGCAATCCTTTATTGCATACATGGAACAGGCAAAGATTCCGGCTGAAATTGTGGCCTCGTTTGTTATTGTCGCATCTACGCTTTTGTTGATTAAAGCACGGCAAGTGTTGCCGAAATTAACCCCGGAAGAAGATGAGGAGGTCAACGATTTTGAAGAACGTATTGCGCTGTATCAAAAGTACCGTGATGCAGCAGAAGTGTTAGGCCTGCAGTGGAATACCCGCCCTTTATTGTCTGCACACTTTTTTGCAGAAGGGGAATATAACGTACCGACGCAAGATGCACCAATGCCAATAATCTCTGCCACACTACTTGCTGATGCAATGCGGGCATGCATTGGAAAAATCCCACCACCACCGCAAGTGCGTGCACATTTAACTCCACGTGGACGATCGCTGCGTGAACTTCTTACGCTATTTCAAGAACGGCTTTCTCGTACAACAACAGTTGTGTTCCAAGAAACTATGCGCCGTGCAACACCTCAAGAACAAGCAGTTTCGTTTTTGGCAGTTTTGGAAATGGCACGTAACCAAGAAATAACATTGGAACAACAAGAAGCGTTTGGTACACTGACACTTCACAAGCTATGAACACGCTCGCACAACAACTTCAGGCATTACTATTCACTGCGGGCGAAGCAGTGTCTTACCGCGACCTTTGCGAGCTGACGCACGCATCGGATGAGCAACTTGCCGCTGCAATCGATGAGCTTCGATCTTCGCTTTCCACAACCGGCCTTGCACTTATAACAACTGCTACCCATACACAGCTCGTCACAAGCCCTGATGTTGCAGAATTTCTTGCCCAGTTTTCTACAACTGATGAAAACGAGTTATCGAAAGCCGCGCTTGAAACACTCTCCCTTATTGCATACCGAGGCCCCATTACCCGCATAGATATCGACGTACTTCGTGGTGTAGATTCCCGAAGAATGGTGCGGCAACTTCTGCTTCGAGGATTAATACGACAACTCAAGATAGCTGGGCAGGCGTCACAGTATGAGATAACGGAAGAATTTCTTGCGCATATAGGGATGACGAACAAAGAAGAGCTTCCAAACTTTTCTGAGCTTTCATCGCACGAAGGGCTTACCCGATTGCTTGACCGAACATAATCCATGATTGGCGTTATCCCATTTCTTGCCGCACTTGTTGGCTGCACACTCCTTCAGCAGCCATTTCCATCATGTGTGCCGTATGCATTAACACAGGACGAAGCAGTGCCTGTCGTTCAAAAAGTTCCACGTAAAACCGGCGAGTCCATAGACGTAGTACTCAGTGCTCAGGCTGCGCTGGTATGGGACATTGATACAAAAACAATCCTGTACGATAAAAATGGAACTACGCAGCGGCCTATTGCAAGTTTAAATAAATTATTATCTGCGCTTGCAGTACGAGAACTCCTGCCTTCGTCTGAAACAATTGTAGAAATCCCACCAGACGTACGAGCAGCGCAACGTGCAGGTGCAAATATTAAGCTCCCCGTTGGCCAGCATGCAACCGTAGAAGAACTGCTTGCCGCGAGCATGATTCCATCTGCAAATGATGCGATTGTTGCACTTGCAGTGGCTTCTAAAAAATCAGAAGCGGCGTTCGCGACATATGCTAATGATTACGCAGCTCGGCATGGGCTCTTCCATACAAAACTTGCAAATGCTACTGGCCTACAAGGAGGGGACCAGTATTCCACGGCACATGACGTGATGAAAATGTTAACACTAGCGTATAAGGATCCGGTACTGAAACCATATTTATCTCAAAAAAAGGGAGTTCTTACTACGCAAGAGGGAACGGTGCGAACGTACGATTCAACAGATGAATTAATTGGAACGTACTTGCCGATTCTGGCCGGTAAAACAGGATACACTATACAAGCAAAAGAGAATCTTGCTATTTTAACTGTAGGGCCCAATGGGCAAAAAATTGGTGCTGTTATATTAGGGAGCAATAACCGTTTTCAGGATATGAAGACTGTTGTAGAGTGGATATGGAGAAACTATACTTGGCCATGATTGCATTTGCAGACCCATCTTTAGTAATTGACGTAACCCGCGTACTTGGGATTGGTACGCTGACGTTTCTTGTAGCATTTATTCTGACCCCATTTCTTACGAATATTTTGTTTGCATATAAGTTTGGGAAAAATATCCGTAATTCTGGCAATACTCCCGTCTACTCCAAGCTCCATGCAAAAAAAGCAGGTACTCCCGTAGGCGGAGGAATAATTGTATGGGCAACAGTGACACTACTTGCAATTGTATTTTGGATCATAAAAGAAATTTTCCCATCAACACTTACCGATGCGCTAAACTTCCTTACACGCCCACAAACACTGCTCCCACTTGGCGCACTATTTGCGTCTGCAATTGTTGGGCTTCTTGATGACTACTTAAACGTACGCGGGCTCGGGCCAAATGGTGGCGGCTTACGTATGAAGCATCGCCTCGGATTATATACGTTAGTTGCGGCATTCGGCGCATGGTGGTTTTATACCAAACTGGATTGGAGCATCTTACATGTTCCTGGCGTTGGAGATTTTGAAATCGGATGGTGGTATATACCTCTATTTATGCTCGTTATTGTTTCTAGTGCATTCTCTGTAAATGAATCTGATGGCCTAGATGGGTTAGCTGGTGGCATTCTTTTATTCTGCTTTGGCGCATACACGGCGCTCGCATTCGCAATGGGGCGCATAGAGCTTGCGATGTTCTGCGCTGCCATATCTGGAGGGCTCTTAACCTTCTTATGGTTTAATGTATATCCTGCGAGATTCTTTATGGGGGATACAGGGGCCATGAGCTTGGGTACAACGCTGGGCGTTATCGCGATGCTCACAAATTCTGCACTCGTACTTCCGATTATTGCATTCCCGCTTGTGGTGGAATCGCTTTCTGTCATCATTCAAATTATCTCGCGGAAAACACGCGGTAAAAAAGTATTCTTATCCGCTCCTATTCATCATCACTTTGAAGCACTCGGATGGCCAGAAACAAAGGTTACGATGCGGTTCTGGATTGTGTCCGCAGTATCAGCAAGCGTCGGGCTTGCAATTGGACTGCTCGGAATGGGCGGGATTTGACATTTACTATTATATTCGTATAATAGCATGTACTTCACGATGGTGTGAGGTATCGAAGTTTGCTTGCTCTTACACAACTATATATAAAGGAGAGATGCCTTGGCAGCACAACAGAAGAAACGCCCATGTGTATTTGCCAAACGGCAAATACCAAAACACCCCAACACAATAGCTGGTCTTGTGCGACACCTCACCACTGTGATTCAGAGAATCGCAAAGGACTTAACCGGCACCCCACTTGGATATCGTAACGGAAGAACGAGGCGAGCACTTGAGTTCGCAATTGATGATCGTGCACGCGTACTAGATGCTTTAAAAAACGCATCTCCGGTACTGCACCAAAAGCTTGTTCGTGAGCTGGGTATGGTCCAAAATTCCTAACCAAAAAGGTATGTACCAATGTCGCAATCACTACTTAAATGGCATGACATGGCTGGCAGAGACAAAGATGCTTCCCGATCCCTCCAAAAGTCTGCAGTAGAAGGAGTTCTGCTCCACCTTACTGCATCTCATCGAGTTGCCCTTGAAATGCTTGAGAAAAGTGTTTCTCAAACGGTTGCTGTAACTATGGAAGCAGCTCAGCAACGCCTCGTAATCGTTTTAGAGGATGATCCTACCAAAGCCACTTCCCGAAAACGGGTGATTTCTGCGGATCTACAGTTTACTCGTGAAGAGTTTGGCAGTCTGCCTAATTGGGCGCAAAAACTTGCAAGCACTTGTCCGGAAATAGCCACGAAGTATGCGGATAAGCACATCAACTCAATTCGAATTGCGTGGGGCGTTGCTAAAGAGTCTACCAATGGTGATGCGGTGGAACAAAAGCTGCAGTGGCAAATCAGACTGTTGGATGTAACTATGTTTCTCCAGCAACTTGTACTCCAACTTGCCGATAAGGCACTATTGGAACAAATCCCGTCTTCCATACGCGGAGGTATCGGGCAAGAAGTTGCTCAGCAAGTCACAAGCCACATTCAGTTGCTCGATTCGGGAACGGTTTTGAAGGCAGAGCTTCCTACTATTTCAGATCGGAACAGCGAGTTAGCACGCAAACAGTGGGAAGATGCGATTCAAACTGTATGCACGTATGCGCTCCCGTTTTCACGAGAGCGTGCACGGATATTGGATCCTGGTAAATATGCTGCCGAAGATCCGCGTGGAGATCGCCTTATAAATATTGACCCTATGTGGGCACGTGTCCTCAAAGGGCCAACCGTCAAATCTCTTCCGCTCTTGTTTGTATCCGGCAGCAGTATCCGGATCGTGAAGCTCACGCTTCCACGAAAGCACGCCGCGGGCCACAAGCATACGTTTACGGCTACATACCTTGTATTACCCGTGAGCAGAGAATGGATTAATAGCTTGCCCGGTACCGTGCAAGAAAAAGTGCAATGGTGGAAAAAGCCCGACGTGCTTGCAACGCAAGAATTATTGGTAGGGAAAGGAGCTCTCAAGAAAAGTGCCAATACTCTTGTTATTCCTATTTCTGCCGGCAAAAAGCGTTTCTTTAACCACATTCTTCCTGCTCTGCAGCGGGGGTTCCCTCTGCAGTGGCAGCGAATTGTGGGACGAAGTTATCGAAGACCCGCTACTCATCGAAAATGGTTTGCCCAACTTACGATTGGGTACACTAATCCGTCTTCCTTACCAGAAATGGCACTAGGGATCCATTTTGGTATGAAAGACATCCTCTGGTGGGCTCTTGCCGATAAACAGGGAAATATCCTCAAGGATGGATCGATACCGGGTAATTCCATCCTTGATTTTTCACTGCAAGAAAAAGGGAAGATTGAGAGACAACAAAAAGCTGGGAAAAATGTTGCTGGGAAAAAGTATGGCAAATCGCTCCTCAATGCAACATACCGAGTTGTGAATGGAGTCTTGGAGTTTAGCAAAGGAATTTCAGCAGAACATGCTTCCCAGCCTATCGGGCTTGGATTGGAAACGATTCGGTTTGTTGACAAGGCATCTGGATCTTCACCAGTAAACGCTCGTCATTCCAATTGGAATTATGGACAATTATCTGGAATCTTTGCCAACAAGGCTGGCCCTGCTGGATTCTCCGTAACCGAAATTACTCTGAAAAAAGCTCAACGAGACTTGTCTGATGCAGAGCAAGCACGTGTCCTCGCCATCGAGGCAACAAAACGGTTTGCAAGTCGAATAAAACGACTCGCAACAAAAAGAAAGGATGACACTTTGTTCGTTTAGTTTGTGTATTATGCGCGATAGCGATTGTCTTCGGACAATCGCTATTTTCTTTTTTTGCGATACATATTGCAACTCCAACTATGCCCCCACGGATACTGTTTCGGATGTCATGGAACTGCTTGCTCTACACAAATTGCAAAGTGATGCAACTCGAACGATACCATTTCTCGAATAGGAAAACATTTTCCATTATACATAACAGGCATTTCCCATTGCTGTTCCAGTTTTTTGATAAGTCGAGCTATATCAACTGCAGACAATGCGTTATGTGCTTGTTTCTTTTTAGTAAACAATGCTACCACGACAGAATCCACCACAGGTTGCCTATAAAGCTCCATTATATCGTATACAAGCGGATCGTGATTATTACGCTCAATGTGAAAAATACCAATTTCCGGCATCAGCTTCGAAAATACAATTTCTTCTCGTATTTTTCGTGCTAAAAATGTATACCCTATATTAAACGCAATATTATAAGGATCTTTTGCGTGCGGATAGGTACGTTTCCAAGCGTCATCGTTACTATATATAAGAGTTTCTACTGCTTCCCAATACAAATGGGCTGCCCTCGCTTCAAGGAGTAATATTTTTCTACTGGAATCTACCGAGTCGGTAGTAATTTCTTGAGCTATTGTTTTATTATAGCTTAATGCTTTTTGAATGACATATTCTCGATTAGGATATTTTCTGTGGTATCGCAATAGTCTTCGAAGTAAACAGGCGCAATTATGGCACTTGTTACTTATAATATTCTTTGCGGTGCTTAAAAATGCTGACGTGTGCCGATATTCAACCTGGGCAACAATCCTGAATCCATTATGACTCTGCTGAAGCATACTGTTGTACTATATGCTATGTAAAAAAGTTGTCGAGCAAGAAAAAAGCGGCCTCCGTTAGGAAACCGCAACTATTTGAACTGTGCTGACTCGAGTTTGGAAGGTTACATGCGAATGATTTAGCATTTCGATTTACTGCCACTTCTCTCCCCACTGACTCGAGTTTGGAAGGTTAGTGAACACGCAAAAAAACTCATGCAGCCTGCCACTTCTCTCCCCACTGGCTCGAGTTTGGAAGGCATATGCCAATGCTGCTGCAGTTGGCTCATTTTGCCACTTCTCTCCCCACTGGCTCGAGTTTGGAAGGGAGCGTGGCGCGCACTGCATCTTTTACATATTTGCCACTTCTCTCCCCACTGGCTCGAGTTTGGAAGTAGAATGAAATATGAAAGTCTTATTCCTTTCATTTGCCACTTCTCTCCCCACTGGCTCGAGTTTGGAAGGTCCCGTTTTTCTTGGCTGTAGACGATTCTTTCGAGCAATCCAGAACATTCATGGGGAGAAATACCTTCTACATGCCAGAATATGGGGATATTCCGCCTCAGGCCTTCCAAAAACAAAATGGGGACAGATACTGAGTATCTGTGTTGCCAGAAATTTGCGCTAGTATCGTTCACTTCCTTCTGCCGGATTGGGGGTTTGATGCCCATATCCCTAGCGGCAGGCCCGTGCGCTACGTCCGCTTTCGCGGGGGCCATCAGAAGAGCGAATTCATATTGTTAACGATCAGTAAGCAATGTGTACCAAATGGTTGAAATAAAGTCAAGAGCGGTATATAGTTTTTCCATGAATGTGTTAGTTCTCGGCCTGGGCCTTCATGGTGGAGCTATTGGAACGATTGAATGGCTTGCGAAGCAAGCCTGCCTGCCGGGTAGGCAGGGCGCTACTATTACTATTTCAGATACAAAGACAGCAGAACAGCTCTCATCCTCGGTTGAAAAACTTAGGGGTATTCCGAATATTACGTTCCATTTTGGAAATCAGGATGAGTTGAGTTTAGATGGCATAGATATGTTGGTGCGTAATCCTGCAGTACCTCGCAAAGCGCCTATTATAGAACGTGCCCGAGCCGCTGGTATACCAGTTGAACTGGATAGCAGTTTATTTTTTGTGCATTGCCCAAGCCAAGACGTAATCGGCATTACTGGCTCCAAGGGGAAAACAACTACTTCAAGTGCAATTGCGCATGTGCTCGGAGCGCTGGATCGAAAAACGGTTGCAATTGGTATTGATGGAATATCTCCACTTGGGATGCTTGAAGAAATTACTGCAGCCACTCCGGTTGTATTTGAAATTTCTAGCTGGAGGCTGGAAGCGTTGCAAGAAAAAAAGATCAGCCCACATATTGCGATTTGCACATCGCTATATCGCGATCATTTAAATACATACTCATCGTTCGATGAATATATAGAAGTAAAGAAGCAAATTATCAAAGATCAAACCAAGAAAGATATTGCAATTTTGAATGCAGACGATGAGCGGATTAGGACTTGGGAAGATGCTGTGCGGGGGCAGTTGTATTGGTATTCGTTGAGGCCATTACAAGATGGTGAAAAGGGGATATGGGTAGATGGAGACGACGTGTTCGTACGCACCCCCACCCCCGCTGCGAGCGGGGACTCCCCCTTATCCAAGGTGGAGAAA
>Ga0209542_10000570_pt1 | contig 89471 bp, 107 predicted proteins | sample RifCSPhighO2_01_FD_184028 | JGI IMG/M metagenome (GOLD analysis project Ga0209542, IMG submission 184028) | Soil microbial communities from Rifle, Colorado - Rifle CSP2_plank highO2_0.1 (SPAdes) (version 2) | ecosystem: Environmental > Terrestrial > Deep subsurface > Rock core/Sediment ...
AAAAAGACGGCAATGATCACAACTGAAAAGAGGAAGAAATTATAGATTAAGTAGCTGACGTAGGAAGCTAGGAGAGTACAGATTAGCAAGTTCCCCGTTCTGAGCTTTTTTAGTATAACAGTTATAAAAGTTATAATGATTATACTATAAGCGCCAAGGCCCAGAATCCCGGTCGTAGCTAAATAATTTAGGTATTCATTATGGGCTTTGTTGTACAGAAAATCCCATTCAGAGGTGAGGTTATGCTCTGCCGGCCTAAACTGGTAATAAGAATAGGCAAAAGTTTCCACCCCAGATCCAAAAAGCGGATAATGTTTAAAAATATCCCAAGCTCCTTGCCAGACAATGAATCTGATTTGGCCGGATTCTGTTCCGCCTTGCTCAAGCTGGGTGACAGAAGTGGGAGGTAAAGCTATGGTCGGCCTGCTGGGAGCAGCAAATTGGGAAACTAACTTAAAACTGGTCAATGCTGAACCAAAGAGGATATTAATAAGTAAAAATCCGGCCACCACTGTCATCCCTGACTTGATCAGGGATCCATAAATATTCTGTTTTTTGGATTCCTGCATTCGCAGGAATGACACACAAGCAAAAAACACTACCATTCCCCCAATCAGTCCCAATGTTGGGCCACGAGAATAGGTGAAGGTAAAAGCCAGGTAGAAGATAATTAACAATGTAAAATGTAAAATGTACAATGATTTTCTGGTTGCTGTTAAAAAGAAATATAGAGTAGGGAAAATCAGCATGGCTAAATAAGCAGCCAGCCAGTTAGGCTGGCCTAAGGTGGCAAAAACTCTGGCAGAAACATCCTGTACCCAACAGGAAGCATTAAATTCCCCTCTTAAAATTACACAGGAAGGAGAAACTCCAAAATGTTCCAAAATCCCATATAAAGAAATCAAAAATCCTGATGCCAGTCCGAACTTTAAGGTGGTTAAGGCTTTGGATTTATCCATATTGGAAACAAAGGCCCAATAGAGCAGTAGGTAGGAAATTAAAGATAAAAGTCCTCCGTTTTGCCTGGAATAATAACCCCAGATTGAAACATGATTATCAATTGAAAAGATGGTAGAGAGAATATTTGCTCCTAAAAATAAAAGCAGAGGTAAATCTAGAGGGGTCCTTTTAAATATAAAAGTCTTCTCCTGGACCATTTTTAAAACCCAGATTCCCACAATGATGGTGGTTAAACCAAAGGTAAGCATCATCTTATTAAATTCAAACAGTTCATAATTTTTGGAAGTCCAAAAAAGCGGGGTGAGGAAAAAGAGGGTATAAAAAGAGTATGTTATTATTTTATCTAACATAGATAGTCTTTATGCTAACAGAAACTATTAATAGCAAGCAAGATGACTTTCAGTTTCTTATATTGGAGGGGAGTCCGCCCAGACTTAAAGGATGTAATAGTAGTAACTGTTGCTGATATTTCAAATCCAAAGTATTCTGGTGGGCAACCCAAACTCTGAAGGCTATTTCTTGCAGGTCTTCATCAGAAGGATTAATTCTTCTGAGTTGCTCATCAATCAGTTTGGTCCCGCCACTGATGCGAAAATACCTTGAGGGATCCCAAACCCAGACAGCAAATCTGTTTTTACCTTTTGTCGAGACATAGTGGCGAAAATGGAACTGCTCAACTTTTCCATCTTCATATTCCACACCCATCACAATTTCATCAAAGCCCCTTTGCGTTTTCGGATTATAACCCAGACTAATTGTGGTTGAATCATCATAGCAAAGGTCTAAAGGCTCACTTGCTTGCCAATCAGATCCATGATGAATTTGTAAAATATCGGCAGTTAAGCGAAAAAGATTTACGCTGGAGCCAGAATCAATTTTCTTCTGCCATTTCTTAGTAGCAACTTCCGCATCAAATAATGCTTCTCTGCTCATGGCTTGCAGTATAGGACTATAAGGTAATTTCTGTCAATGCCCGTTGTGATCTGAAAGCCTGATATGTTAAACTCCCCTTTGTATGTTAGGGCCCTTTTGGAAATATTTTGCTCATGATGTGGGAATTGATTTGGGTACAGTCAATACCTTGGTTTTGGTAAAAGGTAAAGGGATAGTGATTCGGGAACCAACTGTGGTGGCCCTTCACAGAAAAACCAGACAGGTTTTGGCAATCGGAGGGGAAGCCAAAAGAATGCTAGGTAGAACTCCTCAAGCTATTGAGGCTGTCAGACCGTTAAAAGACGGAGTAATTTCTGATTTCGAAACCACTGAGGCCATGCTGAGATATTTTATCCAAAAAGTGCACAAAAATCCCGAAGAAAAACTGTTTTCTCTACCAAAAATCCCCAAACCAAGAGTGGTGGTGGGAATTCCCTCGGGAGTAACTGAGGTGGAAAGAAGGGCTGTTCAGGATGCCTGTTTGTCAGCCGGAGCCAGGGAGGCGTACCTGATTGAGGAGCCGATGGCTGCAGCCATTGGAGCTAAGCTGCCAATCGAGCAACCTGAAGGAGTGATGGTTTGTGATATTGGCGGTGGCACTTGCGAGATTGCAGTTATCTCGTTGGGAGGGATGGTGGTCAATAAGTCACTGCGAGTGGCCGGGGATGAGTTGGATGAGGCCATCATAAATTATATGAGGATGAGATATGGCATGCTGATTGGGGAAAGATCGGCCGAGGAGGTCAAAATTGAGATTGGTTCGGCCTATCCTTTGGACAAAAAAGAAAAAGAACTGGTTACAGTCGTCAGAGGCAGGGATATGTCTACCGGGTTGCCCAAATCCATCAAAGTAAATGCCTCAGATATCAGGGAAGCTTTAGCACCGGTAATTTCGGAAATAATTGGTGCCATCCAGGAAGTTTTAGAAGAGGTTCCTCCCGAGCTTTTAACAGATATTGTGGAAAGAGGAATCTATCTAGCCGGAGGAGGAGCGCTCCTGCGTGGCCTGGATAAAAAAATAGCCGAGGAAACAAAGCTGCCTGTTTATATTTCAGATGATCCGCTGACCACAGTTGTCAGAGGCTGCGGGGAAGTTTTGGAAAATTTGGATTTACTTTCCAAGGTTAAAGTCACGGGCGGACTTCGTTAAGCGGGAGGAGTTTTTCTTTGACAGACTAAGATTATGTCACCTTCGTTGGAGATTTCCAGATTGGTGGCTGCCCATCCCGGAGTAATTATTTGGTTTGTCCGGGATAATAAAAGCTCATTGAGCTGACTAATTTGGCTGTTTATTTGATCTCTGTAATTTTCGGCCTGCCCTGACAAGTCAATGCGATAGTTGTTCATCACTCCTACTCCGCCCCCCTCGGCTTTATTGGCCAAAGCTACAGTAAAATCTGCCCCTCCGGCGTTCAATGGGGCGGTAACGGAGCCTTTTATTTGTAAAATTTTACCTCTTGACGGAATTTCATAAATATTAACCTGAGGCACTTGTTTAAAACTGACGCCTCGAGGTAATTCGATTGTTTGAATCAGATAACTTGCCAAAGTGGCGGGCTTAATGGCGAACCTGACGGTTTGAGCTTTAGTCTCCCTTAATATAGAATCTGCCTCTTTAAGCACTTGATCTCAGGTTGCATTATCAGGAATCTGTATGGTGGTTTCAGCAGAAGGTTGGGGTGTTGGTGCTGCTTCAGGAGAAGGTGATATTTCAGGTATAGGTGGAGGAGGAGTTTCAACTTGAGGTAAAGGAGCGACTGCAGCTTCTGGTGGTGGAGTGGGTGGGAGAGGAGCTGTTTGGATAGGGGTAGATGGAGGTGGAAGCTCGGCAGGAGTAGCAGAAGGAGCAGGCATCTCAGTTGGTGGAGCTGCGGGTGTTGGGGTGGGAGGAGTTGAGTATTGTTCATAAAGACTGACAAAAGTATCAGCGACTGCCTGAAGTTGGACTGCTTTCTCCGGATTTAGGCTAGCCTCTTTTAAGGCTAAAAGGGCTATCTTGACAGATTGATCCAAAGCCAGCGCTATTTCTTCTGCAGGTAAAGTTTGCCAATATTCTCCTAGGCCTGTTTTTAACTGATCCGGTGGAAGTTGAAGTGACTGATCCAAATATCTGCTTAGCCCTGCCTGGTCCTCGGTAGCAGGCAGATTTTCTATCTGCTGAGAGGTCAACTGGCCACCCCTGATAAGTTGAACCAGATGGAGTGGTGTTAAATTTTCTGTCATGGAGAATTTATATATCTTTTATGTTAGTATAGCATCAATGCAAACTCCTTTTTACGATCCAAGTTTAAGTTATGAAGAAAATTCTGAGCAGGGGCCGTTTGGGGCTTTTGCAGATGGGAAAGATTTAAGGATAAATGATCAGCCCAAAGTTAACTTTTTAGGTTTTAAAATTAATACCCCTTTCGGCATTCCTTCCGGACCACTGGTTAATGCAAAATTTTGCCAAGCCGCTTTTAAAAAAGGGTTTGATGTTATCCATTATAAAACCAGAAGATCAACCAAATTCCCCACTAACGAGTGGCCCAATGTTTTATTTGTTGATGTGGAAGGAGATTTGACTTTGCAGCGGGCCAAAAAGCCTCTGATCGGTTCATCTAAAATAGATAAAGATCCTACCCAAATTAGCATTACCAATTCTTTTGGTAACCCTTCTCCTGATGCTCAGGAATGGATGGAGGATATGAAAAAGGCAGTTGAGGCTGAAGGGATTGGGCAACTTCTGATAGCCTCTGTGGTGGGTACAATTAAAGAGGGATTTTCTGAAGAAGATTATTATGATGATTTTGCCAAAACTGCTGAGTTTGCCAAACAAACCGGAGTTAAGGTAATTGAGCTAAATTTATCCTGTCCAAATGTGGCTAATGAAGGAATTTTATGTTACTCGGCTGATGCTGTAGAAAGTATTTGTAAAAAAACTAGAGCAAAAATAGGGGATACAAAACTTCTGATAAAAGTAGGGTATTTTTCAAAGGGACAACAAGGACTGTTGGTAGATATTGTGAAAAGAGTTCTGCCCATTATTGATGGAATTTCAGCTATAAATACTATCCCTGCTCCAGTGGTTAATGAAAAAGGTGGACAGGCGTTACCTGGTTCCTCTGCCAGATTAGTGGCCGGAATTTGTGGAGCATCTATTAAGTGGGCAGGGTTGGATATGGTTAAAAGGTTAAAACAGCTGCGCGAAAGATGGGGGGAAAATTTTGCCATAATAGGAGTGGGAGGAGTGATGAGTGTGGAAGATTACATGGAGTATAGAAAGGTTGAGGCAGATGCGGTCCAGTCCGCAACAGGAGCAATGTGGAACCCATATTTGGCACAGGAGATTAAGAAAATGGAGAAAGAAAAAGAGACTTTGATAGAAAAATTAGCAGAAAAAGAAACCTATTTGGTTGGATAAATGACTTTTCCTTGAGGCGGATTCAAAACTTCACCGTCTTTACAAACTACTTTTCCATTTAAAACCACTCTTTTTATTTTTCCAGTGACCTTTTTCCCTTCAAAAGGAGTCCAGGCGCATTTGGTAAATAAGCGTCTAGCGTCTAGTGTATAGTTTCTAGTTGGGTCTACCTCTACCACGCTGTCAAACTGTTGCGGAATATTAAAAATTTTCCTGGGATTAGTGTTAGTTAGCTGGATTAATTTATCTACGGTCAATCTACCTTCACTTATTGCTGTTAATAAAAGCGGCAGGGTGGTTTCCAAACCAGGCACGCCATTAGGGGGTGGGGTATTGGCTTTTTCCTCTTTGGTGTGAGGAGCGTGATCTGAGGCAATGGTGTCTACAGTACCATCAGTTATGCCTGTCCATAATGCCTCCTGGTCTGTTTTAGTCGCCAGCGGAGGTCTCATTATTCCAAAAGATCCCAGAGTTTTTTGGTCATTTTCTGTTAAGAAAAGATGATGGCAAGTCACCTCGCAAGTTATACTCAAATTATCCTGTTTCGCTTGTCTTATCAAACTAAGCTCACTTGCTTGAGAAACATGACAAACGTGTAATTTGTTGCCAAATTGCCCGGCCAAATCAATAGCTTTTTTTAAGGTAGGGCCTTCCGCGTGTACCATTAAAACTTTATCTTGGGGCCAGCGGACAAAAATATCCTTGAGGATTATTTTGTCTTCAATAAGGAGTGTACCGGTGGTGTGATTCATGTAAACTTTTAAACCAAAGACTTTACCCTTAACCTGTTTAAAATATTGAGTGGACTTTGAAGTTGCCCCAAAGTGGAACCCAACATCACAATAAATTCTAGAACTCATGTTGTCATGCCGAACTTGTTTCGGCATCTTATGTTGCGGATCCTGAAACGAGTTCAGGATGACACTTTGAGTAAGTGTCATCTTTTTCTCCAAAGCCCCAGGAGTAATTGTGGGCTCAGGATTATTAGGCATGTCCAGGATACATGTATATCCACCGGCAATAGCAGCCTTAGTGCCGGTTTCAAAATCCTCTTTTTGAGTTGCCCCTGGTTCTCTTAAATGAACATGGGTATCAATAAGACCTGGAAGAGTTATCATACTATTTTCACTATTTGGCCAAAAATTTCTCTGCTTCTTTAACTTGTAATGAAGTAATTTTTTGATGCTTTTTCAAAATAGAAATAATATCATATATGTCAGCTAAGCAGTAGCATTTATAGCCTTTTTGCTTCATTACTAAAGGTCCACCCTGACCCCGATCTAAAAGAACAATAATATCTTTTACAACTAACCCTTCATCTTCCAGGGGTTTTATTGTTTCCAATTTAGACGCTCCATCAGAAATAACATCATCAATTAACACAACTCTTTCTTTGGGTTTGAAGACACCTTCAATCATTTTTGTTGTACCATGATTTTTAGCTTCTTTTCTGGTATAAATCATTCTTTCATTAAATATTACCGAGATGGCTGTAGCAATAGGAATTCCCGTGTAAGGAATACCAGCGATCAAGTCATGTTTAATGGCGGATAAATTGGTAAAGTAAGCTTTTGCTACTTGTTTTAGGATAGATGGATAGGAACATAAGAAACGCAGATCCAGATAATAAGGTGAAATTTTCCCCGACTTTAATTTAAATTTACCAAATTTAATAGCACCGATTTTATAAAGCAGTAAGATTAAATTTTCTTTTTGCTTGGCAACTTTTTGTGAAGTATTCATCTTTTAAGAGAGTCTACAATTTCCTGATGCAATTTTAAAGTGGTCTTTCTCGGATTAGGAGCAAAAATTATGGCCCGAGATGAGGATACAATAATCCCTTGACCTCTATTGTTAACCCCTGCTAATACAGTTTTCTCAACATTTCCTCCCTGCGCGCCAACACCTGGAATAAGTATGGGGACGTCGTCCCCAATAATTCCTCTGACAATTTTTAACTCCTCAGGATATGTTGCTCCAACTACTACTCCGACGTTGCCATTTGTATTCCATGTCATCACATGTTCTGCAACCACCTGATATAAAGGTTTTCCACAAACCAACAAGTCCTGAAATTCTTGAGCGCCTGGATTGGAGGTTCTAACTAAAACCAGTACTCCTTTACCTTTTCTTTCTAAAAATGGCTGAATTGCCTCTTTGCCCAAATAGGGATGTACAGTGATTGCATCAGCCCCTAAATTATCAAATGCCTCTTTAGCGTAGCCCTCATTGGTATTGCCTATATCTGCCCTTTTGGCATCTAAAATCACGGGAATTTGGGGATAATTTTTTTGAATATATTTGATAATTTGCTCCAAGGATTTCCTACCAATTAAGCCTGCTGCTTCATAAAAAGCACTATTTGGTTTATATGCGCAAACTAAGTCAAAAGTTTGATCGACAATTAATTTATTAAATTTAAAATCAGCTTGGTCTAATCCGACACAGACAAATTTCCCCTCAGCCCATTTCTGGGAAATTTTTGTTAAAAAAGTTAATTTGGTCATTGGATTTTTTTAAGGATAGCCTAAATGCCGAATCCTTTGCAAGAGCAAGATTGCTGTGATATATTGCAAGCACGATGAATAGTAGGGCTATCCCGTACCTGAGGCTTTTTTTTCTACTGACTTTTTTGTCTGTTTTATTTTTGGCCTTTGACAGTTTCCATCTTTTGAACTTACCAAAAAAAGCGGCTGCTTATCTAACCAATCCTGTCTCTTTTAGGGTATATAGCAGTTATCAAACTATTTCCAAACAACTTTTCTTTATTTTTGCAGCCAGGTTTGCAGCTCAACAAAACTCCGCTCTAAAAGAACAAATCGGCCAACTTTTATCGGAAAATGCCAAGCTAAGAAGGGAAGTTTCGGAAACCAAATCACTGCTGCTACAGCAAAAAAAAATTGACCCCAGAACTTACAATCTTTTGGCAGCCAGACCAATCGGCTTGACCAGATATTTGAGAATAGATAAAGGCTCAGCTGATGGAGTTAAAGTAGGACAGGCAGTAATTTTTCAGGACAGCTTTTTAGGCAGAGCGGTGGAGGTATCTACCAAAGTTGCTAATGTTCAGCTGATTTCTGACCCTGATTCTAAAATGGCTGCTTTTTCTCAAGGTTTGGAGGGAGTAGCCAAGGGAGTGCTGGTGGGTCAGTTTGGAACGGAAAGTTTGCTGGATAAAATCCTGCATGAGGAAACTATCAAAGCAGGAGATTTGGTTTATTCCGAGGGTACTGAAGGAAACTTACCCAGAGGATTAATTTTGGGCAAAGTGGTTGAGGTTAAAGGGGAAGAGAATGAGGTTTTTAAACAGGCCAAAGTTGTACCGGTTTTTGATATCAGAGACTTGGAACTGGTGTTTGTGATTATAGAATGAAGACGCTTATCGCTATCTTAATAATTGCATCTTTTTTGCAGTCTACCATCATGCCGGTGGATTTAGTGCTGATTATTTTAATCTGCCGCAGCTTTATAAAAGAAGAAGATAAAAATTTATACCTGACTTTTGCTTTTGGATTGTTAGTGGCTCACCTTAATGGTAATTTAATAGGAACTCAAAGCATCATTTACCTGGTCACTATTTTTGCAACACATCTTATCCAAAGATCCAGATTTGCCAAAAATTGGATACTGATTATACCCTTAAGTTTGATATTTTTTTCTCTGAATACTGCGACACTATCAGTTTTGACTAATCAATCTATTCAGCTGTTTCCTAAAGTAGTTTGGGAAACTTTGTTAATTGTGCCAGCCTTTCATTTATTAAGAATTTGGGAAGAAAGATTTATTCCCAAAAAAGATATTAAATTAAGAGTCTAGACTATGGTTAAAAAAAGAAGACATCTCGGCTTCGGCTTTATAGATGAGATCTCAAAAATTACCTCCAAAAATACCTCTTTTAAAAAAAAAGAGAGAGAGTGGCAAGATAGCTTAATCCCCAATTTTGACAGTAATTTCCCCACAAATTTAGTTTTCAGTGAAGTGAGAATAACTATTTTTATAAGTTTTTGCGCAGTAGCTTTCTTTATCTTATTTTTAAAAATTTTCCATCTGCAAATTATTGAGGGTAAATTAAACCGAGAGCTGGCTGATGGCAACAGAATCCAGATCAAAATTATCCATGCTCAAAGAGGAGCAATTTTTGACAGAAACGGTACAGTTTTGGCAGCCAACTCTCCGGCCTTTAGACTGCTTGATAAAAATACCAACAAAACAAAGGTCATTACCAGACAGGAGGCTTTAGAGTTGGAGGTTAACAATGACCCAGCTTCTTTAGATTTGGAAGTGGATAATGTCAGAACGTATCCGTTAGGTGAGATGACAGCTCATGTGGTGGGAATGGCGGGCGAGATCTCGCCTTCCCAACTGCAAGATAACAATTACCAAGGATACAAAATGGGTGATCGGATTGGTCAAGAAGGGATTGAATCTTTTTACGAAAAACTTTTGCGCGGTAAAGACGGAGGAGAGATTTTAGAAGTGGACTCTTTTGGGAAAAAACTGAGAACGCTCAGAAAAGAGCCGGCTGTGGCAGGAAAAAATATTTATTTGACAATAGATGCAGATTTGCAGCAAAAGCTATATAACCTGTTAAAAGAACAGACTGTCAGAGTAGGCAGTTGTTGTGCGGCAGCCATAGCTGTTGATCCACAAACAGGCCAGATTTTGGCCTTGGTTTCTTTGCCTTCTTTTGATCCTAATATTTTCAGCCAAAACTTTGATGAATCTGCCATCAGTGAGGTTTTTTCTCAAGCCTCCGCTCCCATTTTAAACAGGACTATTTCCGGAACCTACCCGCCGGGTTCCACCTTTAAGATTGTGTCTGCTTTGGCTGCTTTGGAGTCAGGCAAAATTACAGCTGGGACAATTTTTATAGATAATGGAGTTTTATATCTGGATACATACAAGTTTTCCAACTGGTATTTTAACCAGTATGGCAAAACAGAGGGAGCCCTAGATTTGGTAAAAGCTATTCAAAGGTCAAATGACATCTATTTTTACGAGGTGGCCAGAAAGATTGGCGAAAAACAGTTGATAGATTGGGCCAAAAAATTAAACTTTGGTAAAAAGCTTAATATTGATTTACCGGCCGAGGAACCAGGCCTGGTGCCTGATCCAGATTGGAAGGAAAAAACTATTAACCAGGTTTGGTATCCCGGAGACACCCTGCATATGGCCATCGGACAGGGTTTTGTTTTAACCACACCTTTGCAAATTTTAGGAGCTACCTCTTTTATTGCTAATAATGGCACTTTGTATAAGCCGCAGCTGGTTTCTAAAGTTACCGATGGAGACAGAGTAATATCTAATTTTAGTGCCAAAACTCTAATATCTAAATTAGTGTCTCAGGATAAAATACAAACTGTTCAGGCAGGTTTGGAAAAAGTTCCTCAGGTAGGTGGTACAGCCTGGCCGTTTTTTACATTTCCCATTAAAACTGCAGGTAAAACCGGGACTGCTGAATATGGTGATCCAAAAGGTAAAACTCATGCCTGGTATACAGCTTATGCTCCCGCGGATGATCCCAAAATTGCCATGACAGTTCTAATAGAAGGAGGAGGAGAAGGATCATCTGTGGCAGCCCCAGTTGTTAAGGAAGCTTTCAGGTATTATCTTTCAGAGGATAAAAATAATTTAATAAAAGATGTTTACATCCCGGCTACAGATTCCGGAAGGAGTTTGGGGGAATAACATTAACTCTCTTCATATCTTCATGTTGACAAACTATTTACGATCGTGAATACTATGATCAAATGTTTACTAAAAAAAGCCTTACTAATTTTGTTCTGCTGACTCTAGAGAAGTCTGTTGATGGTTATATTAGATTTGAACATTTTGCATATAACCCACATCTTTATGCGCATTATGGTTGGTGGGATAGACCTTTGAGAAAATCAGCCTTAGCGCTAACCATGAAAAGATTAAGAGAGAATGGGTTAGTTGAACTGGTTGATGATAAGGAGTTGATTATCAGACTTACAGACTCAGGAAGAGATAAGGCTATCTGGACAAAAATGAGGTTAATTGATGAGCCGTGGGATGGAAAATGGAGGATAGTGATATGGGATATCCCTGAGAAACGAAGAGTGGCGCGGGACCTATTAAGGTATAAGCTAAAATGGTTAGGATTTAAGCAGCTACAAAAAAGTGTTTGGATAACCAAGAAAAACTGCACTCAAGTTCTGAGGGATTTTATCAAAAAAATGGGAATAAAGGATTGGGTAGTGGTAATTGAATCAGATAATGTAGATTTTTAATCAAAGTGTTTACGATCGGAAACAAAATGAAAGCTCATCATTGGGGATTAATATTTGCCGCAGTTTCACCTATTGCCTCAAGTATTGCCACTGTTTTCGGGGGAGGGGCGGTCAAACTTTTAAATCCATTTATCACAGCAAGTTTTGGCCCACTTTTGGCAGCAGTAATACTGTTTGCCACTTTATTTATAAGAGGAAGTAAACTAAGTCTTCAGCAAATAAAAAAACATCATAAAGACTTAATCTTTCTGATAATTTCCCGACAAATTTTAGGGCAATTATCATTCTCCATAGGATTAAGCTTAACAGATTCAATAAAGGCCATCTTTTTCACCAAAGCCGAGCCATATTTTGTGCTTTTTTGGTATTGGGTTTTTGCAAGAGAGAAAGTAAGACCAAAACACTTATCATTACTTAGTTTGCATATTTTCGGTGCTATTCTGCTTTCAACAGGAGGTAAGTTGGGAAGTTTAGGAAGGGCTCAGCTAGGGGATCTGTTTATTATCATGGCAATGATTTTTTTTGCTCTATCATATTTTCCTGCCACCAAACTCGCCAAAAATTTAGGAGCGACTCAAACCAATAGTTTAATGCTTTTGACAGGCGGACTGGTAATTTTGCCTTTTGCCATCGTCTTCTCAAACCCCACTGTTTGGTCTCAAACTTTAGGATGGACTTATTTGCTTTTGGCCACAATAATTTTCTTTATATTTAGCCTGACTCTTTGGTTTGCATCTTTAAAAACTGTTAAAGGTTGGATTGTGTCAGCCTTAAGAAGTTTAGGGCCTTTAGTTGGTGCCCCCTTTGCATATTTTTTATTCAGAGAAAGTCTAAACTCTACCCAAATAGTTGGTGGTATCATAGTTTTAATAACATCATTTTTCATAGCAAGAGAACATCTAAAAAACATAAAATGAATAATATTGCTTATCTTTTGGCACTACACTCTATAAATGGTTTAGGGCCAATCAGGCTTAAAGCCTTGTTAGATTATTTTAAAGATCCCAAACTGGCTTGGGAAGCCAGTGGTGGGGAACTGAAAAAAGCCGGGGTACCACAAAGTGTGGCAGAGTTGTTGATGGAAACAAGAAATAGTTTAGATCCTCAAAAATATTTAGATGAAATTAAAAAAAGTGGCATAAAATGGATGAGTATATTTGATGATGACTACCCTAAACTTTTAAAAGAAATTTATGATCCGCCGGTTATTTTTTATTATAAAGGTGAAATTTTAAAAGATGACGAAAATGCAGTTGGGGTGGTGGGAACCAGAAAAATGACGGGTTATGGTAGGGCAGTCACAAAACAACTGGTGGAAGAATTGGTTTTGGCTGGATTAACCATTGTGTCAGGTTTGGCAAGAGGAGTAGATGCCCAGGCTCACTCTACTGCCTTGGAAAATAATGGTAGAACTATCGCTATTTTGGGTGGGGGATTAAATAAAATCTATCCGCCTGAAAATGGCCAGCTGGCTGAGAAAATAATAGATGGTCATGGAGCAGTAATTTCCGAATTTCCTCCAGATTATCCCTCTTTGCCAGGTAATTTCCCCTCCAGAAACAGAATTATAGCCGGTTTATCTAAAGCAGTGTTGGTGACTGAGGCAGCTGAAGATAGCGGTTCTTTAATTACAGCCAAATTAGCCGTGGAACAAGGTAGGGAGGTTTTTGCTGTGCCTGGTCCAATCACCTCCTCTTTGTCCAAAGGGCCGATTGATCTTATTAAACTGGGAGCAAAAGCGATCTTTGATGCCCAAGAGATTTTAGATGAAATGGGCATGGGTAAAGTTAAAAGTTCAAAGTTAAAAGTAAAAAGTGTGGAGGAGCTTTCAAAGGAGGAGAGGTTAGTTTGGGAGTGTCTGGAAAATGACACTTTACACATCGATGAGATTGGCAGGAAGTTAAATGTTAAAGCAGCAACTATTTCGGCCCTACTTATTAAAATGGAGATTAAGGGGATTGTACAAAATCTGGGCAATGGAAATTATTGCCGGAAATGAGATAATAGTTGTATGCCCAAGCTGCCGCTGCATTTAATAAAATTCTGGTATCCGGAAGCCGTAGAAGTATTTTTAAGAAGCTGGAAAAATACCATCCTGTTTTTGGAAGAGGATTTGGCAGTGGGACTGATGTGGCAGTTGCTTTTTGCTCCTCTTTTTCATGATGCCACCGTTGTGGGCAGAATTTTAAGTTTTATTTTCAGAATAATTCGTATCGTCATGGGACTTTTTGCCTTTGCATTAGCCACCGTTATCATTTTGATATTAAGCCTGTACTGGTTTACCCTGCCTGTTTTGGTGGTTTTAAACAAGCCTCCTTTCATACATGCTGGTTTATTTTTTGCAGGGGTAGGACTTTTTCTAATTCATACCTTCACTCATCCTCACAAAAAGGTTTGGCAGATAAAGGAAGGGGAAGATTTTTGGGCTGCTGCCAAAGTCAAGAAAACGCAACTGACATTCAATAAGCTGGTGTCTTTATTTGAGGTGAGCTACCTGTTGGATTTATTAGAGCTTAAAAAAGATGATCTGCCTCAGGCAGATTTTAATAATTGGCAGGAAGTAAGTAAGCAGGCTTTTGATTTGGCCAAAAAAAGCGGCAGTGATTATATCAAAGCCAGCCATTTATTTGTGGCAGCAGTTTTGAACATTCCCCAAATCGATAACCTGTTATTAAAATTTGAGCTTACCCCGTCCGACTTTAAGGATTGTCTGAATTATTTAGAGCTAAAGAGTAGGTTTTGGAGAAGAGTTTGGCTTTGGGATGAGGATTTCTCCATTCGTCACCTCAAAGGTGTTAATAGGGGATGGCTGGGGGCGCCCACCCCTCTTTTGGATTTGGTATCTGAGGATTTGACAAAAGTTGCCGCCAGAGTCGGCTTCCCGGAGTTAATCAGTAAAAAAGAAGTGGTCTCAGAGATAGTCAATATTTTATCTCAGATAGGCAGCCAGAATGTAGTTTTGGTGGGACCGGCCGGAGTGGGCAAAACTTCACTAATACAAGAGCTGTCCAGGCAGATTGTCTCGGGGGATGCTCCACCGGCCTTGGCCACCAAAAGAGTGGTGGTTTTGGATTTAGCCAAGCTGTTATCGGGCATGAGAACGCAGGGGGATTTGGCAGACAGAGTCTCGGAGATTTTTGAAGAGATTAAATTTAGCGGCAATGTCATTTTGGTGATTGAGGAGTTTCATGAGATGGGTATGGGTGAGGTGGGAGGCAGTTTAAATTTGTATTCATTGATGCAAAGTTATTTGGAATCTGACACCTTCCAATTCATTGCCACCACAGAAGCTGAAAATTATGCCAAAATTATTGAACGAAATGCCAGTTTTGCCAGAATTTTTCGAAAAATAGAAATTCCGCCGGTGGGTATAAATGAGACCCTGAAGATACTGCAATATCAGGCCATTGCCGCAGAAAGAAACACTCGAGTTAAAATATCCTATTTGGCTTTGAAAGAGGCGGTAGGGTTGGCAGCCAGATTAGTTCATGATCGGGTTCTGCCTGATTCAGCAATAGCTATTTTAAAAGAGGCCCTCACCTATGCCAAAGCAGATTGGGTGAATAAAGATACCATCAGGCAAGTGGTGGCTTTAAGAGTCAAAGTTCCCACCGCCGAGGTGGGTAATGTGGATAAAAATATGCTCTTAAATTTAGAAAGTGAGATCCACCAAAGATTTATCGGGCAGGAAATTGCGGTCAAGGTGATCTCAGACAGTCTGCGTCGTTCTGTCACCGGCATCAGAGAACAAAACAGGCCGATTGGCTCATTCCTGTTTGTCGGTCCAACAGGGGTGGGTAAAACAGAGCTAGCAAAAACTTTGGCTGAAGTTTTCTTTAAAGATCCACAATCATTTTTAAGGTTTGATATGTCAGAATATCAAACACCTGAGGCTGTGGGTAGGCTGTTGGGGACTGAGGAAGAGGGTGGACACTTGACTGAGTCTGTCAGAAATAGGCCTTATGCGCTGTTACTTTTAGATGAGTTTGAAAAAGCAAGTTCTCAGATTTTAACCTTATTTTTACAGGTTTTGGAAGATGCCAGGTTGACTGACAGCATGGGAAGGGTGGTTGATTTTTCAAATACCATTATTATAGCCACCTCAAATGCTGCCTCTTTAACTATTGCCAAAGGGTTGGAAGCTGGAAAGAGTCTGGATGATCTGGATAAAACTGTCAATGGTGAGCTGTTAACAATTTTTAAGCCGGAGCTGATAAACAGATTTGATGATGTGGTTTTGTTTAGGAGTTTAACAGAAGGTGAACTGGAAAAAATTGTGAAGCTGAAACTGACCCAGCTTCAAGCTCAGCTTAAAGAAAAAGGGTATCTGGTGGAGTTTGACGGTGGGCTGGTGAGTGAGTTAGCCAAAAAAGGTTATGATCCGGTCTTGGGAGCAAGACCTTTAAGAAGGTTACTTCAAGATACACTAGAATCCAAACTTTCCAGAATGATTTTGGAAAATAAACTCATAAAAGGAGAAGTATTTAAAGCAGGGTTAGAATTGTTATAACCACAAAAATATGAACAATCTGATTTTATACCATTTCGTTGTACGATCGCACACTTAAATGTATTACAAGCTACAAACAGGGTGTGTACATGTTGCTTAATGAATAGTGTATTATTAAATATATCTGCCCATGAAGTTAAGTTTAATTTTAATTTTCCTATTAGTATTACCCTCTGTTGTTTCTGCCAGAGTTACTCCTAATGATTATTACCAACAAAGTAGGGCTAATTTTGAGTCCCAACTTAGTAAGATTTCTGATGTGGGGAAAAGGGATAAAGTAAAACAAGCTGATCAGCTGCTTTATGATATTAATCAAAAAGTTTGCTCAAGATTTGATGAAGATTTAAACAAGCTCTCCGTAATTTTAGAGGAGCTGAAAAGAAGAAATGGAGTGACAGAAACCGTAGTGGCTTTTGGACAGGGGGATACACAGCTAGATACTGCAGCTTACTGGCTAAACTATGCAGCAGAAGCTGTAGCTTATCAAAAAATTCAGGATTATACTCCTTCTCTTAATTTGTCAAGTTTATCAGGATCATTTACAATTCAAATTAATTCCCTTAAAGGAGATTTAGGGGTGTTAAAAAATAAAATCTTAAGAGCCAAATCAGAGGTTAAAAAGGCAGTTGATCAGTATGACAAGTAATATCTATGGGTAAGATAATTTTTATAATAATTATAACCATTATACTAAGTGCAGGCTTATTTTTACTTTTTAAAGGCAAATTTATCAGCCAAAAAAGTTCGCCAACTTCCAAAGTTTATTCAGAGGATCTGGTAGAAGTTACACCAACCCCCACTCCAATCCCAACACCATATAAAATTGATTACAAAATGAATTTAAATGGGGAGTTGGAAAGCGTTAATCCCCAGGTTTTGGATGAGGATTTTTCTGATCTTGAGTCGCTAGTAAAATCAATTTAAAAGTTGAAGTATTGACAACTCCAGTACAATTATCCCATTGTAGTAGTTAAATAATATGCAAAATTTAGTTGTGGTGGAAAGTCCAACCAAAGCCAGGACGCTACAAAGATTCCTGGGATCCGAGTTTCAAATAGAAGCTTCGATGGGGCATGTGCGGGATTTACCAAAATCGGAGTTTGGGGTAGATGTGGAGCATGATTTTAAACCTGAATATGTAATTCCTAAGGATAAAAGGAAAAATGTCAATATATTGAAAAAATTAGCCTCCTCTGCCAAGACTTTGTATCTGGCCACAGATCCAGATCGAGAAGGTGAAGCAATAGCCTGGCACATTTCCGAATTACTGCGTAATTCGGAAAAACCAAGCTCCAAGCTCCAAGTACCAAACGAAATTCACCGTGTGGTCTTTCATGAAATAACTGAGGGTGCAATTAAAGAAGCTTTTAAGCACCCTCATGAAATAGATCTAAAACTGGTTGATGCTCAGCAAGCCAGAAGAATCTTAGATCGACTTGTTGGATACAAATTGTCTCCATTGCTTTGGCAGAAAGTTAAGAAGGGTTTATCTGCGGGTAGAGTTCAGTCTGTGACTTTAAGACTGATTGTAGAAAGAGAAAGGGAGATAGGCAAATTTAAACCAGTTGAATACTGGATAATCGAGGCAGAACTAAGCAAACACCTCCGAGGTGAGACTAAGGATGCATTTATTGCCACTCTGATTGAAAAAGATGGGAAAAAGGTGGAAATTAAAAATAAGCAGGAAGCAGATGGGCATGTTAAAAATTTGGAAAAAGCCAGATATTTTGTTTCCAAAATTACTCAAAAAGAGCTCAGGAGATACCCATATCCTCCTTTTATCACATCTACATTGCAGCAGGTAGCCTCCAATAGATTGGGTTATTCTGCCAAAAAAACCATGATGTTGGCTCAGGCTTTATACGAGCAAGGCTTTATTAGCTATATGAGAACAGATTCAGTTAATTTGTCACCTTCTGCCATAGCTTCTGCCCGCTCCTATATTGAGCAATATATCGGTAAGGCTTACCTACCCAAAGTGGCCAGAGTTTACAAATCAAGATCCAAAAATGCCCAAGAAGCTCACGAGGCGATCAGACCCACAGATGTTGAAGTTAAAGGTGAAGGGCTAAGGGGAAAGGGGTTGAACAGAGATCACCAAAGATTATATGACTTGATCTGGAAAAGATTTGTAGCTTGTCAGATGTCTGAGGCTCTCTTAGACCAAACAACTGTGGATGTGACCGCCGCCGCTTATTTGTTAAGAGCAACTGGGAGCGTGATTCGATTTGAGGGTTGGTTGAAGTTATATGGTAAAGAGGCTGATGAGAACTCGTCTCGCGAAGCGGGTGAAGACGATAAAAAACAAGCCTTACCTGATCTTTCCGAAAATGATCCGCTCAATCTTCTTCAGCTTATTCCCAACCAACACTTTACAGAGCCTCCTCCCAGATATAATGAAGCATCGCTCATTAAAAAACTAGAGGAGCTGGGGATAGGCCGTCCTTCAACTTATGCTCCCATTATTTCTACAATTTTGGACAGGTTTTACGTAGAAAGGCAGGAAAGAAAATTTATCCCCACTTCTTTGGGATTTGCTGTCACGGATTTTTTAATAGAATTTTTTCCCAATATCGTAGATTATTCATTTACTGCCAAAATGGAGGATGATCTGGATGAAATTGCCAGAGGAGAGATCAAGTGGCAGCCTATTATCCGGCAGTTTTATAGCCCATTTGCAGAAAGGGTGGAAAAAGCTGCCATCCATGCTGAAAAAATCAAAATGGAGGTAGAATTGGCAGGGAAAAAGTGCCCTGAGTGCGGGAATGAATTAGTTATCAGAATAGGTAAATTTGGTAAGTTTTTGGCCTGTTCAACTTTTCCCAAGTGTAGACACACGGAAGCAATTGAGGAAAAAATTGATGCCAAATGTCCTTTGGATGGGGGGCAAATTGTGGTCAGGCATACCAGAAGAGGAAAAACCTTTTACGGCTGCAAAAACTGGCCGGTCTGTAAATTTGCCAGCTGGACAAAGCCAAAGAGCGAAAAAATGGCCGTTGACAAAGATTAAACTCCTGGTATTATATTAGGGGCCTCAAAATCCTTCGACTTCGCTCAGGACGGATCGATCCCCCAAAAAAAATGAAATACATTTTTGTCAGTGGTGGAGTGATTAGTGGTATTGGTAAAGGCACAACAGCTGCCTCTATTGCCTTCCTTTTAAAATCCGCCGGTTATAAGATTGCCCCCATCAAGTTTGAAAATTACCTTAATTTGGATGCCGGAACCATCAACCCAATAGAACACGGTGACCCCTTTCTTTGTGAAGACGGTACGGAAGCAGATATGGATATTGGCACTTATGAGAAGTTTTTGGATGAGGATATGGGTAAAGCCAACTTTGTCACCATGGGCCAAATTTACCAGACTGTCATAGATCGGGAAAGAAGGTTTGAATATGATGGTGAAGACGTGGAAGCAATCCCCTATATTACTAATGAAATTATTGACAGGATTAATAATGCGGGCAGAGTGAAGAATGCCGATATTGTCATTATTGAACTGGGGGGAACAGCTGGTGAGTATCAAAATGTTTTCTACTACGAGGCATCCAGGATTATGACTTTGCAAAAGCCGGGTGATGTTTTGCATATCCATGTTTCCTATGTGCCCACTCCTCCTCATCTGGGCGAACCTAAAACCAAACCAACCCAGTTGTCTGTTCGAACTTTAAACTCCATGGGAATTCAGCCGGACTTTGTGATTGCCAGATCGGAAAAATATTTAGATCAAAGAAGAAGAGAAAGGTTTGCCCTATTTTGTAACATGAGGCCGGAGGATATTATTTCCAATCCTGACCTCACCACAGTTTATGAGATACCTGTTGTTTTACACAAACAGAATCTGGAAGCAAGCATCCTGCAAAAGCTGGGGTTGAAGGTCAGAAAACCCAATTTGGAGCCTTGGGAAAAATTGGTTGAGAAAATAAAGATGGTAAGAGGCCTGTCCGCCGATCGGCGGATTGAAATTGCCATTGTAGGCAAGTATTTTGGTACAGGAGATTATCAGCTGAGGGATTCTTATGCTGCGCTTTTGGATGCCATTGATCATGCCAGTTGGGGAGTGGGAATTGGCATCAAAACAAAATGGATAGATGCGGAAAAGGTGGAGAAGGAAGGAACGGAGATTATTGGTAATCCTGACGGGTTAATTGTGCCCATTGGCTGGGGAGTAAGAGGGGCGGAAGGGATGATTAAAGCAGCCTCATATGCCAGAGATAGAAAGATTCCTTATTTAGGGCTATGCTATGGAATGCAGCTCGCTGTAATCGGCTTTGCCAGGGATGTAATAGGGTGGAAAGATGCCAATACCACGGAAAATGATAAAAAAACCAAGCATCCGGTAATACACCTGATGCCCAAACAGAAGAAATTTATGGCCAAAAGAGCATACGGAGGAACCATGAGATTGGGTTCTTGGGATGCCATGGTTAAAAAAGGTACCAGAGCTTATGAAATATACAAAAAGTATGGGCAGCTGAAAAATGCCGAAGGCTTAACATCAGAAAGACACAGACACAGATATGAGTTTAATAACCAATTTTCTCAGGATTTTGAAAGCAAGGGTATGATACTTTCAGCCAAGTCTGTTGCGGAGGATCTGGTAGAAATAATAGAACTGCCACAAAATTCACATCCTTTTTATATGGCTACTCAAGGTCATCCGGAATATAAATCCCGACCCCTTAAACCTCACCCCATATTTCTGGCCTTTATAGAGGCAGTAAGCAAAAAGTAAGCAATGAGCAAAGGCTATCTGATTGTTTTTGAGGGGATTGATGGTTCAGGAAAAACTACCCAGATTGAATTCCTAAGCCAATATTTAGCCACGCAAGGCCAGGCCTTGCGTGCGTGGGGAGTGAAGGTTATAAGTTTTCCCCAATATGGCCAAAATGAATATGCGGATAGGATTTCGGATTATCTTTCCGGAAAGTTAGGAAAATTATCTGATATCGATCCATATGAAATGGCAAAGCTTTATGCTTCTGATAGAAAAACTGTTAGGGATTTAATTAAGGGATGGCTTAAGAGTGGAAAATTAGTTATTTCCAACAGGTATATCTCATCAAACAAAGCTCATCAAGGTGCTAATTTGCCAAAAGAAAAAAGAGCGGAATTTTTTAAATGGCTTGATGAATTGGAGTATCAGACTAATGGTATGCCAAAACCGGATTTAACCATTCTTTTAAAAGTGGATCCAAAAGCGGGACAAGAAAATTCCCAAAAAGACCACAAAGTGGATATCCATGAAAAAAGCCTAGAGCATGAACAAAAAGCAACCCAAATTTATCTGGAACTTTCAAAAAAGGAAAAAAACTGGACTGTTGTAAATTGTATGAAGGATGGTAAAATGAAGCCCAAAGAGGAAATTTATCAGCAAATTTTAAGAATTCTACATGGACAAGTTTTTGGGAATTAATCCGAAAATATTAACAAGAGCGGAAATAGTTCTAATAGCGATTTTGGCACTGGCCGCGTTTTCTTTAATTCTAACCAGATATGTTAATCCGGATTTTGTCCCTCTTTTTAATCTGAAAAGACTTCAGGAAAAAGTTTTTTTAAATACCAAACCTAGTCCTGAATCTAAGGTGGAATACATGACCTTTCTACTAAATGTCAGATTGGATGAGATTAAATATATACTTAGCAGAAAGAAATATGATTATTTATTATCTACATCCTTAAGATATTCAACGCTGGCCGGGGAAACAACAGAGCTGATCATTGCCAACAATTTAAAAGATCAGGCAGAGCCCTTAAAAAATCAATTTTTATACCATAAACAGATTTTACATGATCTATACGTCTCTTACCCAAAAAATACCGATAATGTGGAGTATAAATATTTAGAGGATGATATTAATTATTTGGATATTTACTTAAATAAGTTATCAAGATTAAAATAACAGAGAAGAAAAATTATGCCTAAAAAAGTTACTTCTAATATAGTAGGTACTTTGCCTGACTGGGTAATAAAAGATTATATAAAGAAAAGAATTATCAAGATTGACCCCCTTCCTAAAGATTGGGAGGGATCAGTAGATGAGGTGACCATTGATTTTCATCTGGGAAATCAATTGCGGGTTTTTACCGGAGATGGCTGGGACATCATTGATACCAAATACACCACCAAGCAGGAAATGGAATCTATGATGAAACTGATAGAACTGAAACCCGGCCAGCCCTTTGTCTTATCTGATAAAGACTTTGTGATAGCCACAACTTTAGAAAAGTTAACCTTACCAAATGATATTGTGGGACATTTACATGGTAAGAGTTCATTAGCCCGTCTTGGTATTGCAGTTCATTCCACAGCAGCCAGATTTGATCCCGGATGGGACGGGCATCCGGTTTTGGAATTTGGCACTTTTTTAAAGGGTAAAAGAGTGGTTATTTATGAGGGGGCCCCGATTTGTGCTTTTTCTTTTGAAAAACTGGCAGCACCCGTTAAAAGGTCATATAAAAGTAGTCCCAATAATAGATACGGTGGATCCAGGCTGCCGGAAGTATCAAATATCATGGGGAGAAGAAAAAATGTCCGTTCTAGGTATAAATGAAATTCATAAAAGAATAAAAAAGCATGGCTTAATCAAAAATTTAGGTCAAAGGGAGTTAAAACATCCTGAAGGTGTGGGAATAGACCTAAGGCTTGGTTCAGTCCACAAAATAGTCAAAGGAGGAGCTTTTATAGAAGGCGACAGGCAACAGGCATTAGGCAGTAGAAAGGGAGTGGAGACAAAAGAAGTTGCAAAATTTAAGGATGGTGACGAGAATCATCCATGGATAGTTATAAAGCCAGGGGAATATTATTTAGTCCAGACTGTGGAAGAAATTAATACCCCCAAGGATTTGATGCCTTTGGTTCACACCAGAACTTCCCTTTTCAGATCAGGACTGTTACTTCTAAATTCCAAAACAGACCCGGGATATGTGGGGCAATTAACAATGGGACTTACCAACCTGTCTCCATTTCCTGTCAAGTTACAACTGGGGGCTCGCATTTGTAATATAGTTTTTCATAAAATAGAGGGGAAAACTGTTAAGTACAGAGGTCAGCATCAAGGTGGAAGAATTTCGCCAAAAAAAGTAGAAAGACAGGTTTAGTCGTCATTCCGAGGTCGCCTTTGGCGACCGTGGGAATCTTTACTAATCAAGATTGCCACGTCGCTTCGCTTCTCGCAATGACAGAAAGAAAAATGCCGAAACATAAGAATGAAGAGTATCAATATCTGGATTTGCTAAAAGATATCCTCAAAAACGGTATTGATAAGCCGGTTTTTAATAATCCCGGGGTGACCATCAGAAGCGTTTTTGGAAGACAATTAAGATTTGATTTAGAAAAAGGTTTTCCCCTTTTAACCACTAAAAAAGTCTTTTTAAGAGGGATTATTCATGAACTGCTTTGGTTTTTAAAAGGGGATTCCAATATTAAATATCTGGTGGATCAGGATGTCCATATCTGGGATGAGTGGGCCTATAAACCGTATAAGAAAGCCGCAGAATCTGGAATGGTTCCCAATCTTTCACAAGAAGATTTTATTAAAAAAATTAAGGATTTACCGAAAAACCATAAATTTGTCAAAGTGTGGGGGGATTTGGGCAATGTATATGGTGTTCAGTGGAGAAGATGGAAAACATCTGATAGAAGAGTGCTTGATCAACTGGGATGGGCCATAAATGAGCTCAAAACCACTCCTTTCAGAAAATCGATTGTGGTATCTGCCTGGAATCCGGAGTTTATTTATGAAATGGCCTCCCCCGGAAAATCCATGGCTCTGCCTCCTTGTCATACTCTTTACCAGCTTAATACCCAAAAAGACAGATTGTCTCTGCATCTTTATATGAGATCAGCAGATATTTTTTTGGGAGTGCCATTTAATATTGCCTCGTACGCTCTGCTCACTATGATGCTTGCTCAAGTGATAGGGTTGAAGCCAGGAGAGTTTATCCTTACTTTTGGAGATGTCCATATTTACTCGAACCACATTGATCAGGTTAAGGAGCAACTAAAAAGAAAACCAAGACCTTTTCCTAAAATGAAGATAAATTCCAAAATTAAAAATATAGATGATTTTACAATGGAAGATTTTATCCTGACTGGTTACGATCCTTACCCGCCAATAAAAGGCGAGGTAACGGTTGTAGGAGGATTTTAATGATAAGTATCATAGTTGCCGTTGCTGGGGAAAAAAGAGTGATTGGGAAAAAAGGGGCTTTGCCCTGGTATATACCGGCCGAGCTAAAAAGATTTAAAGAAATTACCATGGGACATCCAATTATTATGGGTAGGAAAACTCATGAATCTATTGGAAAAGCTCTGGCGGGACGAACAAATATTGTGATCACTCGTGACCCATCCTTTACAGCAAAGGATACAATTGTTGTTCATTCTTTGGAAGAAGCCCTTCGACTCGCAAAGAACGCTTCGGGCAATGACGAAATATTCGTCATTGGTGGAGGGGAAATTTACAAACAAGCTTTGCCCTTGGTAGATAAATTATATTTGACTTATATAGATAAAGCAATAGAAGGAGATGCCTTTTTCCCTGATTATTCTGAGTTCAAGAAGGTAGTCTCTGAATCAGACTGGCAAGTACATGAAGGAACAAGGTATAAATTTTTGGAGCTTGAAAGATAAGCCTTCCTCTGGTAGAATACTATTCATTACACACCCAAAGTTTAGTCTCTGACCACATGCTTTGGGGAGGATAAGCGGAGCTTGCGAGCTTCGCTCTAAAGAGACTTATGTACAAACTTCCTACATTACAGGAATTATTAGAAGCAGGTGTTCATTTTGGGCACCAGGTTAGGCGTGGGCATCCCAGAATGAGACCATATATTTATGGGGTCAGGGAAGGAGTGCATATTATAGATCTGACCAAGTCAGACCAGACACTGAAGGAGGCCTGTGAGTTTGTCTATAATTTAGGCAAAGAAGGAAAAATTCTACTCTTCGTCGGCACCAAAAAACAAGCCAGAGCCATTGTGGAAGAAGCGGCTAAAAGATTAGGTGCCCCTTATTTGATTCAAAGATGGATTGGTGGATTTTTAACCAATTTTGAGCAGATCAAAAAAAATGTCAAAATTTTAAAAGATTATAAAGATAAAAAGGAGAAAGGGGAACTTTCTCAATATACTAAAAAAGAACAGCTTTTGATTGACAGAAAAGTGGCCAAATTGGAAAAAGATCTGGGTGGAGTGGTAGATATGCCTGTTTTACCTGATGCCTTGTTTGTGGTTGATGCTGCCTCAGATGAAATTGCAGTTAGGGAGGCAAACAGAGTCGGAATTAAAGTGGTGGCTATTGCTGATTCAAACTGTGACCCAACCAAGATAGACTATCCGATTGCCGGAAATGATGATGCTATAAAATCTATTAAAATATTGGTGGAGACTGTAGCTGCTGCCTATGATGAGGGTAAGAAAGACGCGGGAAAGGTGGCTGCAAAAATTGCCAAGAAAGAGGAAAAAGAGGCCCTTCGACTCGCTGCGAACGCTTCGGGTAAACAGGATGAGGGGGTAGTGGATGAAGAGCTGGCAGTAGAAGTGGCAGCTGCAGAAGAAATGGTGGAGAAAAAAGCAGTTAAAGAGTCGGAAAGGGTGGTGACCTGATATGAACATAAGTGATATAAAAAAACTAAGGGAACAGACTGGGGCTGGGATTGCTGATTGTAGGGAGGCTTTAAAAGCTTCAGGTGGAAACATGGGAAAGGCCACAGAGTGGTTAAAGAAAAAAGGTTTAGATAAAGCTCAAGCTAAATCTGGTAGGGAAGTTAAGGCCGGAGTGGTAGATGTGTATTCCCACAGCGGCAAGGTGGGGGTTTTGGTGGAACTTTTGTGTGAAACGGATTTTGTAGCCAGGACAGAGGACTTTAAAAATTTAGCACATGAATTAAGTTTGCAAATTGCCTCCATGAATCCTTCCTCTGTTGAAGAATTATTAGCTCAGGAGTATATTAGGGATGCCGTAATGACTGTGGATCAGCTGGTTAAGTCAGTTAGTGGTAAACTGGGAGAGAATATACAAGTTGGCAGATTTGAGAGAATAGCACTAGGAGAATAAAAGTAATGGAAAGACTTAAAAAGTACAGATCGCCACTCTTGAAAGACGGAAGATTAAGAAAGGGTTGGGAGGAAATACCAATGGGGCCAGCTAAACTTGATCCACTAAAACCTTTTAGTACCCCAGGTTTAAGAATGGCAGGTCAACCTCCCAGGCTTGGTGAAGTTCATATTGGAATTCATCACATTAGGATTTTTAGAAGGGTGGCCTAGATGGATCCTGTACTAACTGACGTCAGCCAAAAGATAGAGCAAGCTCTGCACCATTTTAAGATGGAGATTGCCGGGATCAGGGCCGGCAGGGCTAATCCGGCTTTGGTGGAAAATATTTCGGTGGAAGCTTACGGAGAAAAGATGAAACTTATGGAGGTAGGTAATATTTCTGCCCCACAGCCCACCCTTTTAACAATCCAAGTTTGGGATGCATCAATTTTGCAAAATGTTATTAAAGCTATCCAGGAGGCTAATTTGGGATTAAATCCCTCAAATGAGGGAAATTTAATCCGCTTGCCTATTCCACCTTTGACAGCTGAAAGAAGAGATGAGTTTATCAAACTTTTGCATCTAAAAATGGAAAATGCGCGCGTTGAGATAAGACAAATCAGACACGATTTTAGAAATGAATGGAAAAAAACTCAAGAGGAAGGTCAATATGGGGAAGATGAATTTTTCAGAAGGGAAAAACTTTTGCAGGAGATGGTAGATAAAAAGATATTAGAAGTGGAAAGTTTAGGAAAGGCTAAAGAGGAAGAACTGGTACAAATATAGAGTCACTATGATATTTTCCATCGTCATCTTCATTATCACTTTACTAATTCTAGTTTTAGTCCATGAATTTGGACACTTTATCATGGCCAAAAAGTTCGGCATTAAAGTTTTGGAATTTGGTTTTGGTTTACCACCCAGAGTTTGGGGTAAAAAAATAGGCGAAACTTTATTTTCCCTAAATTTATTACCGCTGGGGGGATTTGTCAAACTGTTAGGGGAAGATGACCTGCCTGCCGGTAAGCAGGAAGCAGACAAAAAAGTATTGAATGACTCCAGATCTTTTGCTAAAGCCAAGGTGGAAAAAAGAATTGTAACTGTTTTAGCGGGAGTGGTGATGAATTTGTTGTTGGCATGGGTGCTGTTTTATTTTGTGATCATTCAACAGGGTTTCAGAATAATCTATCCCACAGCCGATCCCGGAGTATTTATTGCCAGAACTGAGACTGGTTTCCCGGCCCAGACAGCAGGAGTTAAAATAGGAGACCGACTTTTGACAATTAACGGCAAAAAGGTTGATGATGTGGAAGAAGCCGTTGCCGAAATTAAAGGAGCAAACGGTCAACCCCTCAGATTAGAACTGGCAGATTTGGAGGGTAATTTTAAAAGAGTAATTAGTCTAACTCCCAAGGAAAATACTAAAGGTGAAAAATTAATCGGAGTGGTATTTTCGCCGGTGGGATTTAAAGTTTACGAGACTTTTTGGGAAAGAATATTTTCCGGGGTTACTTATTCTTATGATTTAACCAGACTGACATTTGTAGGGTTGGGCAGACTCCTAGCTGATGCCATCACAGGCAATTTTGAAAAAGCTTCTGCTTCAGTTTCAGGCCCAGTGGGTTTGGCTAGAGTCACCAACAATATTTTAAGTGCCGGAGTTGAGGCGGTGATTCCCTATCTTTGGTTTTCCGGGGTAATTTCCCTGACTTTGGCCATTTTTAATGTTTTACCAATCCCGGCTTTGGATGGAGGGAGGTTGTTTTTCCTTGTTATTGAAGCAGTCACCAGGAAGAAAGTTCACGTAGAGATAGAAAGAATGATTCATAATGTCGGGTTTGCTCTGTTGATCGCTTTGTCTCTGTTGGTTGCGCTTTCAGATATCCGTAAACAATTCCCCTGAAATTTGGTAGAATTAAGAAATATGTTCTACTCAAAGCTTTTTGGAAAGACAGTTAAAACAGATCCTAAGGATGAAATATCAGTTAATGCCAAGCTGTTAATCCGCGCTGGATTTATCAGAAAAGAGCTGGCAGGTGTGTATAATTTTTTACCTCTGGGACTACGTGTCCTTACCAAGATTGCCAACATAGTTAGAGATGAAATGAATAAGGCTGGTGGCCAAGAAATACTCTTGAGTGCTTTACAAACCAAGAACAATTGGCAAAAAACAGGGCGATGGAACTCATTTGATGCACTTTTTAAAGTCAAGTCCAGATATGAGGTAGAGTATGCCTTGGGTCCAACGCACGAGGAAGTATTGGTGCCTTTGGTAAAACAGTTAATCTCCTCCTATAAAGATCTACCTTTGTCTCTTTATCAAATTCAGACCAAATTTAGGGATGAACCCAGAGCGAAATCAGGAATTTTAAGGGGACGGGAATTTTTAATGAAAGATTTATATTCATTCCACCAAGATGAGGAAGATTTTGAAAAATATTATGAGGTAATGAGAAAAACTTACCTAGAGGTTTTTAAAAGATGTTCTCTGGAAGCAATAGAAACTAAAGCAGGAGGGGGAACCTTTTCCCAGTTTTCTCATGAGTATCAGGTAATTTCTGAGGCAGGAGAAGATGAGATTGTCTATTGCCCGGGTGGAGATTTTAGTGAGAATGTGGAAATTACAGAAGTCAAAGAAGGTAAACAGTGTGAACTTGGTCATGGCTCACTTAAAAAGGTAAAGGTTATTGAGGTGGGAAACATTTTCCCTTTGAAAACCAAATTTTCAGAGGTCTTTGATCTGACCTACAAAGATAAAAACGGCAAGGATCAGCTGGTGGTGATGGGTTGTTATGGGATCGGCATCAGCAGACTTATGGGAACCATTGTGGAAGTCCATCATGACGATAAAGGCATTATTTGGCCGGAGAGTGTAGCACCATTTATGGTTCATATTGTGGGATTGGATATGGATGACAAGTCGGTGGCGGATCGAGCTGAAAAAGTTTATAAGTTATTGTTAGCAGAAGGAATAGAGACACTAATTGATGACCGTCAGAATTTGTCAGCAGGGGAAAAATTTGCAGATTGTGATTTAATTGGAATTCCTTACAGAGTGGTTATTTCCAAAAAAACTGGAGAAAAGCTGGAAGTTAAAAAGCGTTCAGAAAAAGAAACTAGTTTTGTTTCACTTGACGAACTTATAAAAATGTTAAAATAGAGGATATGGCTACAGAAAAAGTACCAGAATATCCGTTCTTTACTGAATCTGAGAGACAGTTTAGACGTTGGTATTTCTCTAGGTTTGATAATCTTCCGAGCGAACAAGAAGTTAGACAATGGCGAACATATACATTCCCTCATATTCTCACACTGCCACCATTAGGTTGTGAAACCCTTGTTGAGACTTATGATAGACGTATACAAGTACAAGATTTGGGCAAAATTCCTACAACACGGTTTGCCGACTCTAAACCTGTACCAACCCCTAATTGATTTTAAACTTTGTTTCTACTACAATACCTGCCAGCTATGATTACTAAAAATATTGTAAAGCAACAGAAATCTATAGTTGAAGTAACTGTGGCTGTGCCGTGGATGGATCTTCAGCCAACATATGATCAGACTCTGCAGAAGATGGCGCAGGATGTGGAAATTGCCGGGTTCAGAAAAGGGGCAGCCCCCCTTAATATGGTTGAGGGGCAATTGGGAACCAGGCTTCAGGATGAAGTTTTAAAAGTGGCCATGCCCAATTTTTTAATTCAGGCTCTCCAGGGCAGTGATATTGTGCCGATTGATTACCCAAAATATGATCTTATTTCTTTTGTAAAAGGTCAACAATTCCAATATAAGGCCACTATTACCAACAGACCGGCTGTAAGTGTGGGAAATTATAAGAGTATTAAGGTGACAAGACCTCAAATTAAGCTCGTTACCGAGGATGAAGTTCAAAAAGTGGTGGACGATCTTTATAAAAGGTGGAAGGTAAGAAATCCGGTGGGAAGTGGGTCAAGTGTCATGGGTCAGGGGTCAAGTAGCCAGACACAAGGACAAACCGGTTCTATAAACTTTCAAGGAGGAAATCAGATTGCCACGTCGCCTTCGGCTCCTCGCAATGACGGTGGTGCTAATGGTCAGGCAGATGTAGCTGATGATACTTTTGCCAAAGCCATGGGAGCAACAACTCTTGCTGATTTAAGGACTAAGATCAGGTCAGATCTGGAAGCAAATGTAAAATACAACAATGAACTGGACTACGAAGAGGCTATTTTGCAGGAAGTGGAGAAAATTACCACAGTGGAACTGCCGGAAATTTTAATTCAGGACGAGTTGAATAGAATGCTCGTCAGCCTACAGCGGAGAGTGGCTGATATGGGGCTTTTGCTGGAAGATTATCTTAAGGGGCAGGGTAAAACTTTAGAGCAAATAAAATCAGAATGGAGAGGACAGGCTGAAAAAAATGTCAGGATGGAGCTGGGTTTGGCTGATATTGCCAGGATGGAGAATGTCACCATTTCTGATAGCGATTTGCAAGCTGAAATTGATAAAATTCAAGACCAAAGAATCAAGCAGCAATTCCAATCTCAGGAACCAAGACTACAGTTAAGACATGCCTTAAGGCAAACCAGAACTTTGGACCTTCTGAAAAAAATGGTCGGAGGCTAAACTGCCATGAAAGATTGTATATTCTGCAGGATTATTAAGGGAGAGATACCGAAACAGTTTGACTTTGAATCCGACGTATTAGTGGTTTTTCCCGATATCAACCCTTCTGCAGATATACATCTTCTCATCGTACCAAAACAGCATATCGAAGCGATTGAGAGTATTGAGAAAGAACACGCCAGATTATTATTTGAAGTTTATCAGACAGTCAGTAGTTTGGTTGCCAAAAATAATCTCAAGGATAATTTTTATAGAGTGGTGGTGAATGGGGGTAAAGCCCAACACGTACCCCATTTACATTTCCATCTTTTGGGTGGACAATGGAAAAAGATGGTTTAAAGGAGGTGTTTTCATTTGAGTATTGTAGTCAAAGCTGGACCTGGAGATAGTTCAGATTCGGTGATTAGAAAATTCCAGAAGAAAGTTTTAGCCGAGGGTTTAGTTCAGGAAATTAGAGACAGAGCTGCCTACAAAAAACCTTCTGAAAAAAGGCAAGAATATTTGGCTGAAAAAAGAAGAAAGATTATGAGGGCCAGAAGATATGGGGGATAGTTTTTTAGATAGGTTACAACAAGATTTAAAAGATGCTCAGTTGGCCAGAGATGAGGTAAAAGTTTCTACCCTTAGGCTACTTTTGTCTGAGATAAAAAATGCCGAGATTGCCAAAGGAGGATCCTTGGCTGATGAGGATATAGTGGGGGTAATTCAACGTGAGGTGAAAAAGAGAAAAGAGGCTGCTGAAGGATTTAGAAAAGGAGACAGAGAAGAACAAGCTCAAAAAGAAGAGTCTGAGCTGACTATTTTACAAATTTACTTACCTGCTCAACTGACAAATGAGGAGTTGACTAAACTGGTGGATGAGACTATAAATGAAGCAGGAGCCCAAAGTTTGGCTGATTTAGGCAAAGTGATGGGGATGGTCATGGGCAAAGTTAAGGGGCAAGCAGATGGTGGAGCGGTAAGCGCTTTGGTGAAGGAGAGGCTTTCTAAATGATTAACATTATTGTTTCATCTGACCCAAGATACAACATAAACAAGACAGCTGTCAGAACTGCTGTTTTATCTGCGCTGCAGAAACATCGCATCTTGGGCAAAATTGAGCTGGGAGTTAACATTATAGGCGATAGAAAGATGCATGAACTTAATAAAAGGTATTGTGGCATCGACTCCACCACTGACATACTGTCTTTTGCTTTGGAAGATCCCAATCCGGTCAGTTTACAACATATCCCCAGAATCGGATTTGTCTCTTCCCCGGATAAATGGTTGAGGTTGGGAGATATTGTCATTTCCTATCCTCAGGTTTTGGAAGATGCATCTGTCGAGGGAATTTCCATTGATGAGGAGATCAGAAGTCTGATTGAACACGGTGTCAGCCATCTTTTGGGGATACACCACGAAGCATAATTTAAAGATGTATGACCAAGCCAGACCACAGCCTACCTTTTTACCTAAAGTATCGTCCCCAGCACCTTAATGATTTAGTGGGACAGGAACAAGTTAAGAAAAATCTAATTTCAGCTTTTGAAAATAGTAAATTATCCCACGCATATCTTTTTGTAGGACCAAGAGGAACCGGTAAAACCTCAACAGCCAGAATTTTAGCCAAAATGGTCAATTGTGAGGATAAAAGTGAAGTGCCCTGCAATAAATGCGCTACATGTTTATCAATCACCGATGGGTCTAATCTGGATCTTATTGAAATAGATGCTGCCTCAAATCGTGGTATTGAAGATATTAGGCAGCTTAAGGAGCGGATCAAACTTTCTCCCACCTCTGCCAGGAAAAAAGTTTACATAATTGATGAGGTACACATGTTAACCCAAGAGGCTTTTAACGCTTTGCTGAAAACCTTGGAAGAGCCTCCCTCACATGCCCTTTTTATTTTGGCCACTACCGATATGACCAAAATTCCTGCCACCATCATCTCACGGGTGCAAAGATTGGATTTTAAATTGGCCTCACCTGGTGAGCTGCGCAATGCTTTAACGAAAATAATCAGGGAAGAGGCAATAGAAATTGATAATGAAGCACTCAATTTACTGGTTAAAAAAGCAGACGGCTCCTTTAGAGATGGGATTAAACTGTTGGATCAGATCTCCTCATCTGGCAATAAAATTTCCCCAAAAATTATTGAAGAAATTTTCATTTCTGCCAATTTTGATGATTTGTTGGATCTAACAGGATATATAGCAACCGCCGCTACCGCGGATGCTTTATTGCTGATTTCAAAACAGACCGAGACAGGAGTAGATTTTAAACAAGTTATTTTGTATTTGATGGAGATTTTCCGGAATTTAATGCTTATCAAAAACGGGTTAGGGCAGTCTTTGGTGGAGCCGTTATTTTTGGAAGAAAAATATGGGCAGTTAATTGAGCTTTCAGAAAAATTTGATAACGGGAAACTTATTAAAGTTTTGGAAATTTTACAAAAGGCTTACGAGCAATTAAAGTTTGCCTCTATTCCACAACTGCCTTTGGAGTTGGTAGTGGTGGAGATATGTGGTCTAGGATCAGCACACACCACTGTCATTGCGAGGAACGAAGTGACGAAGCAATCTGATTCAAGTAAGACGGTAGAGGATAGAGAATTGAAAATAGAACCATCCTCTACAATCCATCACCCGCCGTCAAATTCCGATTCATCTGACATAGCCAAGCTCAAGGAAAAATGGACTTTTGTTTTAGAAACTGTCAGGCCTTATAATTTTTCCCTAGAAGCACTCTTGAGATCTATTAAGATAAATGATTGTACCTTAGCGGAAGTGATAATGGAGGTACCGTACTCATTTCATCAAAGAATCATAGATGCTCCCAAAAATAGGGAAATTTTAGAATCAATTCTGTCTGATATTTTAGGAAGAAGCATTAAAATTACCACGGTTTTAGGGGAAAGACCACAAAGAAAAGAGGATGTGGCCAATATTGAGGTGGCCCAGGATGATGAAATCATCAGAATCGCCTCAGAAATCTTCAGTTCGGATACTGTTAATTAATTTGTTACTTGTCATAAAATAAGTTCTGTTATATCATCTTTCCATCAAAAAAATGGCATCAAAAATTTTTCCACTTATAAAAGAAGAGGCTCACAGACAAAAATATGGACTGGAGATGATTCCTTCTGAAAATTATGTTTCAGAAGATGTTTTAAAAGTCTTAGGATCGATTTTAACTAATAAATACTCGGAAGGACACCCCGGTGCCAGGTATTATGGCGGGAATGAAATAATAGATAAAATAGAGAGATACTGCCAAAGTCTGGCCAATAAATTATTTGGTACAGTTCATGCTATAGTCCAACCTCACAGCGGATCTCCAGCCAATCTGGCAGTGGCTTTGGAGCTGGCAGGACCTGGTGGAACAACTTTGGGTCAAAGTTTAACTGCGGGGGGACATTTAACTTATGGAGCTCAAGCTTCCTGGACAGGAAAACTTTTTAATGCTATACAATACGGAGTCGATCCGAAAACGTGGCATATAGATTTAAATGAAGTAAGAACTCTTGCTAAAAAACACCAGCCAAAATTTATTTGGGTGGGGACAACTGCTTATCCTTACCAAATAGACTATAAAGGTTTTGCCGAAATTGCAGATGAGATAGAGTGTTTCCTGGTGGCAGACACTTCTCACATATCGGGTTTAATTGTGACCGGATATCATCCTTCCCCCGTGCCCTATGCCCATGTCATTACCACCACTACCCATAAAACTTTAAGAGGTCCAAGAGGCGGAATGATTTTAGTTACTAAAAAAGGACTGGAAAAAGATCCAGATTTAGGAAAAAGATTGGAAAAATCCGTGATGCCCGGATTACAAGGTGGGCCCCATGACCATCAGACAGCGGCAATTGCGGTAAGCTTAGAGGAAGCTTTGAAACCCTCATTCAAAACCTACATTGGACAGGTGGTTAAAAATGCCAAGGTATTGGGGGAAGAACTGGGAATACCTACAGAAGTCCACTTGCTTCTGATGAGTTTGGCCAGTTTCGGATATGGTTTAGGATATCAGGCCCAATATGCGCTGGAGGAGGCAGGGATCACAGTTAATAAAAACACCATCCCCGGAGAGCCGGCCTCTCCTTTTTACCCGTCAGGAATAAGGTTAGGGTCGGCAGCGCTCACAACCAGAGGGATGAAAGAAAAAGACATGGTAAAAATTGCTTCTTGGATTAAAAGGGTTTTGGAAGACATAAGAGGTCTGGATTTGCCAAAAGATCAAGACAGGCGAAAAGATTTTCTCAAAGAAGCGAAGACAAAACTTCGGGCAAATAAAAATTTAAAAGAAATAAAGGAAGAAGTAAAATTTTTTGCTGGAAAATTCCCGGTTCCTGGGATACAATAATGACAGTGAAAGTATCTGGGAAATTAGTTGCTGAGGAAATTTTACAAAATCTCCAAAAAGAAATAGAGGAAAAAAATTTAAAACCCGGTCTGGCTATCATATTGGCAGGTGATAATCCGGCATCCAGAGTTTATGTAAATAATAAAGTAAAAACTGCCCAAAGTATTGGGATTCAAGCTAACTTATATGAATTTTCTCCTAACGAATTGGATAAATGTTTGGAAACACTGAATCAGTTAAACAATGATAATAACGTTCATGGAATCATTATTCAATATCCGCTCTATCAGGGCTGGGATTTTGATGAGATTTCATCAAAAGTGCCTATCGCAAAAGATGTTGATGGATTTTTAGAAAACTCACCATTTAGAGGGGCAACTGCGCTGGCTGTTTGGGAAATGATTGGAGCATTTGCAAAACATGAAGGATTTTTTTCAACAGAGGATTTCTTACAAAGTAAAAAAATTGTAGTTTTAGGAAAGGGTAGGACAGCCGGTGGACCAACCATAAAAATGTTAAAAGGTAAGGGTTTGGAAGTTACGGTGATAGATTCTAAAACGGAAAATCCAGATGAGATAACTAAAAATGCTGATGTTATTATCTCTGCTACCGGTAAAAAAAACATCATTAACGGATCTAACATTAAGAAAGGGTCATATGTGATTGGGGTGGGGGTGGGAAAAGAAATTATTGATGGACAACCCAAAATCTATGGAGATATTAAGGAGGAAGAGGTGGCAAAGACAGCCAAACTGTATTGTCCAACCATTGGGGGAATTGGTCCTTTAACAATTGCATGTTTACTGCGGAATGTTGTAGAATCAGCTCATGGGTTTAATGGATAATTTAAAGCAGTTGGGTGATCTCAAAAAAATGAGAGATCAGGCCATGGAGGTGCAAAAAAAACTGGCTGCCATTAAAATTACTGTGGAACACAGAGGTGTAACTGTTGTTATGACAGCTGATCAAAAAGTCCAATCAATTTCCGGTGAGATGGATCCTCAGAAAGTAACAGAGGCTGTCAATGAGGCATTAAAACAATCCCAAAAAGTAGCTGCAGAAGAAATGAGACCTTTAATGGGCGGTATGGGTTTACCTGGTACATAAAGCTTTTTCTGTGCTACAATTGGCCAAAATATGGCTCAAGTTCCCAAGAGTGTGCAAAATTTAATAGAGGCTTTTGAGAGGCTGCCGGGGATTGGTCCTAAAACTGCCCAAAGACTGACCTTTTATTTACTCCACGCTCCCAAAGAAGAGGCAGCTGCTTTGGCAAAAGCAAGCTTGGAGATGAAGGAAAAAACTGTTCTTTGTTCAACCTGTTTTAATATTGGAGAAGAAGACCCATGTAATATTTGTGCTGATGGGTCTCGTGATAAATCTATCATCATGGTGGTGGAAAATCCTTTGGATGTTTTGGCTTTGGAGAAAGCAAACTATAAGGGTTTGTATCATGTGCTTCATGGAGTGATTTCTCCATTGGAAAATATCGGTCCTGACGAAATCCATATCAGACAACTTTTACCACGCCTTAAGGAGGAATCTGTCAAGGAAATAATTCTAGCAACCAACCCTACCATGGAAGGAGAAGCCACCGCCATGTACATCCAAAGATTGATACAATCTTTAGGGGTAAAAGTAACAAGGATAGCTAGGGGTTTACCTGTTGGATCTGATTTGGAGTATGCAGACGAGACCACTTTAGCTAGAGCATTGGAGGGTAGAAAGGAATACTGATATGTTAAGATATAAGTATGGCTGATGGTGGGATTAAACAAGTTACCCAAGAGATAACACAAGTTGGGAGAGAAGTTGCCGGTGATGTTAAAGATGCTGTAGGTGAGATGATAGAACAAGCAGTACAAACTACCACCACTCCGCAACAAACTCTCCAACAAACCCAGCAAAAACAGCAGGAGGACCAAAAGCAGTTAGCTGAAACAAGAAGAAAGATTAAGTGGTATAAGGATATTGAAGAAGCACAAAGAAGAGCGAGAGAAGAACAAAAGCAAAAAGAGATGCAAAGGCTGCAAGGAGATCAGGTTCAAAAACAGCAAGAGCAGGTTAACCTGACAGAGAAGAAACAGGAAAAAAAGACAATTTTAGCCCCTACCCCTATAAGTAATATAGAAAACAAAAACAAAATGGCAGCATAAGGTATATAAATATGGGAAAAGAACAAGGTAAAAAAGAGCCGGAATTATCAGCTAATATGATAGATTTTTTACGAGACCAGGAGGTTAAATCTGAGATACAGGCATACATCGATGCAGCTAATGAACTTGGGGTTGGATTATCTAAGGAGGATGCCATAAGAGCGGTAGAATTGGAGATGCAAAAGCCAGATGAGTAATTCTGAGGTACAAGTCATTGCACCCGGATTAATTAAGGAAAATGGGGAATTTATTTATGATCCTAAAAAAGTCGCTGAAGAGGGGACAAAGCGAGGGATTACTGTCATAACAGAGACAGCAAAAGACAGAAAAAATAAATTCAATGAAGGCCTAGTTAAAGAGATACATAGAAAAGTAGCTTATTATCTGCCGCAAATTGCTGGTGTTTACAGAGGAGATGAAGATGTAAGGTTGGGAAAACATAGGCTGGTAAGGGGACAGGTATTGAAGGATAGAATGTATAAATTTGGTACTTGGTTAGAAGAAGAGGTTGAGGGCTTAAAGGACCGTCCGGAAGATTTGTTAGGTGCACTTCGAGTTGCCTGTGAAGCCCACTATGGTTTGGTTTCGCCACAACTTCATCCCTTCTATGATGGAAACGGTAGAGTTGCCAGATTGTTGGCAAATGGAATATTAATGTTGAATGCTCATGAATTTATGTTCTACGGAATAAGAATTTTACCTGTTCCACTTGTTAGGCAAACTGCAAAGGGTAAAGATCCTTACATAGAAATTCTAAATAGAGCTAATACAACTGGTACGCTTAATGAGTTTGAGGTGTATATTGCCTCTCTTTGGCTTTCTAATATTAGAACAATGATGAGTGAATTAAATAATAGGGCTAAGGGTAAAAATAATAGAACACAAGGAGATAGGTCTTTAATAGGTAAATTTGAAAATAGAATAGAAATGTTGGATTCCTTTATTAAAGAACAGACTAAACCTGATTCAAAAAATAGTAGACCATATCTGGTCCCAGATTATTTTGAGATTAATTTTCTATATAAAGATGTTTAGGCTTTATAATTCACTGACTAGAGAGATTGAAGAATTTAGACCAATAGATCCACCAAAGGTTGGTCTCTATACCTGTGGTCCTACAGTTTATGATTATACGCATATCGGCCACCTACGTACCTATATAGGCAACGATATTTTAAGAAGAGTTTTGGAGAACGAGGGATTTGAAGTCAAACATGTCATGAATATCACTGATGTTGGACATTTGGTTTCTGATGAAGATATCGGGGAAGATAAAATAGAAAAAGGGGCCAAAGAATTGGGCAGATCTGTTTGGGAAGTGGCCAAATTTTTCGAGGATTATTTTTGGAAATCTGTAACGGCCGTTAATGTGGAATGCCCGAACATTGTGGCAAAAGCCACAGATCATGTTGAGGAACAAATTAAACTGATCCATAGATTAGAAAAGAACGGTTTTACTTACAAAGGCGATCAGGCAATTTATTTTGACATCAGCAAATTTCCCAGTTATACAAAATTATCAGGGCAAAAATTGGCGGAAAAAGAAGTCGGAGCCAGAGCAGATGTAGTGGTGGATAAGCAGAAAAAAAATCCACACGATTTTGCTTTGTGGTTTTTTACTGTCGGACATTTTCAAGATCATATAATGAGATGGTCTTCCCCTTGGGGTGAGGGGTTTCCTGGTTGGCATATTGAGTGTTCTGCCATGGCCATGGAATATCTGGGAGATACCATAGATATTCACACCGGCGGAGTGGATCATATTTCAGTTCATCATACCAACGAAATTGCCCAATCTGAGGCAGCAAGCGGCAGACCATTTGTCAGATTTTGGGTTCATAATGAATTTTTACTGGTGGATGGAGAGAAAATGTCAAAAAGCAAAAAGAACTTTTATAAAGTTGAAGAAATCAAGGAGAAAGGTTTTGATCCGATGGCCTTAAGATATTTATTTTTAACTGCCCACTATAGAGATAAACTGAATTTTACCTGGAAATCATTAGAGGCTGCCCAGAATGCTTTAAATAATTTAAGAGAAACTATTAGGGATTGGGATCAACCAAAGGTTGGTTGCGCTCAATATGAGCAGGATTTTATGGAAGCTGTCAATAATGACTTAAATATGCCCCAGGCTCTGGCAGTTTTATGGGAAATGGTCAAAAGTGATTATCCAACTTCCGCCAAAGCAGAATCTATTCTGATGATGGATAAGATTCTAGGATTAAAGCTAGATGAAATCTTAGGCAAACCACTAGAAATTCCAGCAGAGGTGATGAAGTTAGTCAATAAAAGAGAAACAGCCAGAAAGTCAGGTAACTTTAAAGAATCTGATAAGCTCCGGCATAAAATTAAAAAACTGGGATATGAGATTGAGGATACCCCTGGTGGACCAAAGATTAATCTGGTAAACTAATTTCTTGTGGAAGATATTATTACATTAGATGGTCCTACCTCATCCGGCAAAAATAGTGTCGGATTTTTATTGGCCCAAAAATTAGGATATCAATATATTGATTCTGGGATGATCTATAGGGCCGGCAGCTTTAAGATTATCCAAAAAAACATTCCTTTAACCGATAAAGAAAAAATTCTAGAAGCTTTTCGAAATTTGAATGTCAGGTTTGCAACAGTGGGAAATGAATGGAAAATGTTTTTGGATGGGGAGGACGTCACAAACACTCTACATGCTGCCCAGATTTCAAAGGCGACTTACCAAATTGCTGCCATACCAGAGGTTCGTCAGATAATCAAAAATATTCAGCATAAAATAACTCAAAATGGTAAAGTGGTGGTGAGTGGTAGGGATATTGGTTCTGAAATTTTTCCGGATGCCAAGTATAAATTTTGGCTGACTGCCAAAGTTGAAGAAAGAGCTAAAAGAAGATTCAAACAACTTGTCGGAAAAAATCCCCAGCTAACATATGAGCAAGTTTTAGCGGACATGAAGGAAAGAGATAGTCATGATGCCCAAAGGGAGGCTTCACCAATGAGAATTCCCAAAGATGCAATAGTTGTCGATAACACAAAGTTGAGTGTTGAACAAACAGTTGATCAGATGTTAAAACATATTCATGTACAAGATTAGCACTTTACCTAACGGTCTAACTTTGATAACAGTTAATATGCCGCACCTGAATTCTGTCACCACTTTGGTGGCGGTTGGTGCCGGCTCAAGATATGAGAGTAAGAATATCAATGGCATCTCCCATTTTTTGGAGCATATGTTTTTTAAAGGCTCCCGGAAATACCCCACTGCTGAGATAATTTCTACTTTGGTAGATGGAATTGGGGCTGTCAATAATGCCTATACCCATAAGGAATGTACTGTCTATTGGATCAAATCATCGTCCAAACATATCGAGCTTTCCTCAGACATCATCTCTTCAATGATTAAAGAATCCCTTTTTTCAGAGGAGGAGATTGAAAGAGAAAAAGGGGTGATTGTGGAGGAGTTGAGGATGATTCGTGACAATCCGACCTCATATATAGGCAGCTTATATGAAAAGTTGCAATTTGGTGATACTCCTTTAGGTTGGGATATTGGAGGAGAGGAGGGAATTGTCACAAAATTTAAACGCGATAATCTTATTAGTTATATTGACTCACTATATTCTCCCAAAAATATGGTTTTGGTTTATGCGGGCAAACTGCCAACCGATATTTTAAAACTGGCAGAAAAATTCTTTCTTGATTTGCCTAACAGAGAACAATTTAAATTCGTGCCTTACAAAAAGAAAAAGCAACACAAAGCTGAAGTGGCTATTTTTTATAAAGAGACTGATCAGGCCAATTTAATTTTGGGAGTTACAGGATATTCAAGATATGATAAAAAACGTTACCAAGCTGCCGTGCTGGGGACTATTTTGGGAGAAGGTATGTCATCAAGGCTGTTTATACAGGTGAGGGAAAGAAGAGGACTGGCTTATCATATCAGTGGCGGACCGGGGTTTTATATGGACACTGGTAATTTTGCTATTTTTGCCGGCTTAAAATTAGAGAAGGTTTATGAAGGACTGGAGGTAATTAAAGCTGAACTGGAAAGAGTGGTTTCCGAGAAGGTAACTTCTGATGAATTGAAAAAGGCTAAAGAAATGATCAGAGGCAGACTGGCTTTATCTTCAGAATCAACAAATTTTTTGGCAGGTTACTTTGGGACAAAGTTCGTTTTAGACAGAGAGATAGAAACATTTGAAGAGTATTTAAAAAATATTGATCTGGTTACCGCAGAAGATATAAAAGATGTGGCCAGGGAACTTTTCCAAAAAGGCAAATTTAACCTACAAGTGATCGGTCCATTTAAGGAAAAAGGGAAATTTGAAAAGATTTTAAGCTGAGGGCAAAAAAAACCTAGCTTTTAAAAACTTAATAATTTGCAAACTGATTATTTGAGAAATTATTCCCACCAAAAATCCTCCCAGAATATCTATTGGGTAGTGGACGCCGACATAAATTCTGGAAAATCCCACCCAAACCATCATAAATAAAAAAAGCGGAAACCACTTGGATTTAAAATGTAGGTATGAAAAAGCAATTGCAGAAACAATTGATGCATGTCTGGACGGGAATGAAACATCATCACCGTAGGTAATTAAAGGTGTAATATGGTAACTGATATAAGGTCTTGGTTCAAGAATAAAAAGATGGATTATCTTTATTAAAACCACCGCAATCGGTAATGAAAGTAAAGCCAAAATTATGGCCTTCCTTTCATTAATCTTACCCTTAAAAGTTAAGAGTATCATTAAGATAAAAACAAGATAGATTAAATATTCTGCTCCAAAAATCATCAAAGCATCAACAAATGGATATTGATTTCTTAAATTAAATATCAAAAAGAAAACTGATATATTGTTCATTACCTCAGATAAGGAAGAAAGATGATAATTCCTACCACTGCTGATGTTGCGGCCACCACCAAAACTGCTCCAGCCGAAATATCTTTGGCCAGTTTGGCTTTAGGGTGTTCCCGGTTTGTAAATCCATCAACAATTGCTTCAATGGCAGTATTGGTTAATTCAACTGCCAGGACAAATCCAATTAAAATAATGATCATCAGCCAGTCTCTTCTCGAAATTTTTAGAAGGTATGAGACAATCAAAACTAAAGAGGCAACAAAAAAGTGAATTTTTAAGTTCGGCTCCTCTTTAATTGCCGACATTAATCCTTCAAGAGCATATTTAAAAGATAAAATTCTATGATTTATTTTCCCCTGATCCATAATATTAGTATACCAGACTTTAAAAAATGGGGTTGACTTAAAAGAATAATCTGTTTATATTAAACTATGACAAAGCGGTTTGGAGAAAAATGTGGAATTTTTGGAGTTTTCGGTAAAGGATTTGAGGCAGCTAGATTAGTTCATCCTGGTCTTTGGGCACTGCAACACCGCGGACAAGAATCAACAGGTATTACATCATCAGACGGCAAACAGATTAGAGTTTATAGAGGAGGAGGGTTAGTAGCGCATGTTTTTGATGAAAAATCACTGCGTTTTTTAAAGGGGCACTTAGCCATTGGCCACAATCGCTATTCAACATCTGGTGGATCTTGGGATAAACATACCCAACCTGTTGTAGAAAAGTCCGGCAACAAAATAATTCTCACCCTTGCTCATAACGGTAATTTGCCATCTACCAAAAAGTTGGAAACATTCTTAAAAGAAAAAAAGGTTCCTGCCGATGAGGCCAATGATTCAGAGATGATGGCTAAAGCAATCGCATGCTATGTCAGACAGGGGTACCAGCTGGAAGATGCAATTTTAAAAGCCTATCCATTATTTACTGGGGTGTTTTGTCTTTTGGTTATGGATGAAAAAAATATGGTAGCAGTAAGGGATAGTTTCGGCATAAGACCCTTATCCTTGGGTAAATTAAATGGAGGTTTTGTGATAGCTTCTGAAACCTGTGCTTTGGATGTGGTGGGAGCAAAGTTTTTAAGGGATGTAAAACCGGGTGAGATGATAATAATTTCCGATCAGGGTTTAAAAAGCATCCAGATTGAAAAAGGACAACAAAAATTAGATGTTTTTGAGTTTGTTTATTTTGCCAGACCGGACTCTTATCTTTTAGGAAAAAGTGTTGATGAAGTCAGACAAAATTTAGGGGCCGAGTTAGCAAAAGAAAATGAACTGAAAGCAGATGTGGTAATACCGGTGCCGGATTCCGGAGTTCCCGCTGCCATAGGTTTCTCCAAGCAATCCAAAATTCCTTTTGATTTGGGACTTATCAAAAACCGCTATATCCACAGAACTTTTATTATGCCCGAACAACATACCAGGAATCATTTAGTGCAGCTTAAACTTAACCCAATGAAGCACATCCTAAAAGGGAAAAGAGTTGTGGTGGTAGATGATTCAATTGTTAGAGGGACAACCTCCAAAGAACTAATCACTATGATTAGAAAGGCAGGGGCAAAAAAAGTGCATCTTATGATCTCATCACCTCCTGTAAAATACCCCGATTTTTATGGAATTGACACTCCCCGCCAGTCGGAACTGGTGGCCGCCACAAAATCTGTCAAAGAAATTGAACAAGAAATTGGGGTAGATTCTCTACATTATCTTTCATATAAAGGACTAATAAAAGCAACAGGGTTTCCAGAAAGCAAACTTTGCACCTCCTGTTTTTCTGGGATTTATCCGGTGGATATTGGAGAAAGGGCAAAAGAGATAAAAAGAATAGATTAATGAAAAGACTGGCTGTTTTAATTTCCAACAAGGGAACTGGGACGAATTTACAGGCTATTATTGATGGGGTAGAAACTGGCAAAATAAACGGGCAAATTGTGACAGTGATTTCTGATACAAAAGATGCATTGGGTCTTAAGAGAGCAAAAAAATACAAACTTCTCATTAAGATAGTTTCAAAAAAAGAAGATCTTTTGCTAACCCTAAAAAAGTTAAATCCAGATTATATTTGTCTCGCCGGTTGGAAACAGATTATCTTGGATGAAGTGATAGATGCATTTCCCAACAGAATTTTAAATACTCATCCGGGACTTATTCCGGACGCCCTAGATGGGGTAGTTAAAAATCCAGATGGCACAAATGCTTTATGGAATAAAGGTAAAATGACTGAAAAGGCCATTCAGAATTTTTTGGACAACAAAGCTACTTATGCCGGTTGCACCAATCACTTTTTATCCCATGAATTTGACTTTGGTGTAAGTTTAGGGAGATGCTTTGAAAAAATTCAACCTAATGATACTGTAGAGTCTTTATATAGGAGACTTAAAGTCAAAGAAAACAGATTATATGTAGAAGTTTTGGAGAGGCTTTGTAATGAATGATTTAAAAACAATACTAATTACAGATGGTGGAGGAAGAGGGGCAGCGTTAGTTGATAAATATGGTCAGTCAAAATATGTTGGTAGGATTTTAATTGTCCCTGGAAATGATTTAATGCAGATAAATACTAATAAAAAAGTTGTAACTTATCCTAACTTAAAAACTACATCAATTAAAGAAATCATAGATATTTGTAAAAAAGAAAGAGTGGATCTGGTAGATGTGGCACAAGATAATGCAGTGGAAGCAGGATTAGTTGATAGACTTTCAAAAAAGGGAATTGTGGTGATTGGACCTAGAAAAGCTGCTGGAAGAATCGAGTGGGATAAAGCATGGGCAAGGGAATTTATGCTGAAATACCAAATTCCAAGCCCCAAATTCCGGATATTTAATACAGAAGCAGATGGAATAAATTTTGCCAGGAAAAATCCCGGTAAAAAATGGTTTGCCAAAGCTTCAGGACTGGCTGAAGGAAAAGGAGCAATTCCTGCCAAAAATACAGGTGAGGCAATTGATGCAATCAAACAAATGTCTAAATTTGGTAAAGCAGGCGAAACTTATCTTTTAGAAGAAGCTTTAGAAGGTGAAGAGTTTTCTGCATTTGCTTTATCTGATGGAAATACTTTTAAAACTGTAGGCTTTGCCCAAGATCATAAAAGAGTTTTTGATGGGGATAAAGGTCCAAATACCGGAGGAATGGGTTGTGTTTCCAATCCTTTGATTGTTAATCAAAACATAAAAAAACAAGTGGAGGAAATTTTTAGAAAAACCATAAATGGGTTAAAAAAAGAGAAAAGACCATATAAAGGAGTTCTTTATTTAGGTGGGATGGTGGTTAATAAAAAAGGCCTGCCTGTCGGCAGGCAGGTATATGTTATCGAGTTTAATGCCAGATGGGGAGATCCGGAAGCAGAAGTGATTATTCCATCCATAAAAAATGATTTTTACGAAGTGGACTTGGCCGTGACTAACGGAAAGATTAAGGATTTAAAATTGAGACTTGATAAGAAAGTTAGAATTGTTGTGGCAGCAACTTCTAGAGGTTACCCAGTTGATTACTTGGCTGCTAAAGGTAGGAAAATTTTTGGCATAGAAAAGTTAAAAAAAATGAGAATAAAAATCTATGGGGCCGGTATTAAAGAAAATAATGGAAATTATATAGTGAGTGGGGGAAGAGTGCTATATCTAATGGCAGAAGGAAAGGATATTTTAGAGGCAAGAAAAAAAGTATATAATGCAATGTCTTTAATAAGCATAGAAGGGAATAACTTACATTACAGGAAAGATATTGGTTGGAGGGATATGCAAAGATTATGATTCAGACTATTAGAGTTAGAACAAATAAAAATCCAACAGCAAGAGTCTACCGTTTGGAAGGAATAACAGAAAAACAGGCTAAAATTTTGGCTGAAAAGCTATTCCGTGAAAACGTGAATCAGACCTACACTATTAATAAACCGATTTTCCCCAATGCAATTGAAATTGCCTATAAGATGGGGGTGATGAACCCGGAGGTCGCCTCAATTATTAAAGCTGCCAGAGATTTAAAAGTAAATCTTATTGCATGTGATTCCTCACGGGAATACTTAAATAAAGCGCCCATTTTTAACCCACTTACTGAACACATTGTTAAAAAAGAGCCAACAACACTTCTAATAAAAGAAAAGGCAGGAAAAACCGCAGTTATTCCTATAAGAGAAATGGGAGATAAGGAGTTACTTTCATTATCAAAGGATAAACTTTTCTTAAATTTGGATGAGATGAAAACAATTCAGAAATATTTTCAAAAAATAAGAAGAGATCCTACGGATTTGGAACTGGAAACTTTGGCCCAAACTTGGAGTGAACATTGCGCCCACAAAACTTTTAAAGCAAAGCTAATAATTGATGGAAAAAGTAAGGCACCACTAATTGAAAGAATTAAAAAGGAAGCGCTGAAACATAAGAAGAACGTAGTATCAGCTTTTGTGGATAATGCCGGGGTAATGGATTTTTATGATGGCTGGGCCATTAATGGTAAAGCAGAAACACACAATGCCCCATCAGCAATAGAACCTTATGGTGGAGCAATGACGGGTAGTGGTGGAGTTTTCAGGGATGTGGTGGCCACAGGACAGGGGGCGAAGTGTGTGGTGTCAACCGATATTTTTTGTCTGGCACCTCCGGGTATGGATAAAAATAAACTACCTTCGGGAACACTACCTCCGGACTATATCTTAAAAAGAGTAGTTTCTGCTGTCAGGGATTATGGTAACAGGGTGGGGATCCCCACCAATAATGGTTCTTTTCATTTCCATGAAGATTTTAGAGCAAAACCAATTGTTCTGGTTGGGTCATATGGAATTTTGCCAAAAACAAAAGCTAAAAAAGGTAAACCTAAAGTTGGGGATGTGGGGGTTGTTATTGGTGGAAGAATTGGTAGGGATGGTATACACGGAGCCACTTTTTCTTCTGGTGAAATGTCTGAGAGAACTATGAAAGTTAATGCTACAGCAGTTCAGATAGGAAATGCTATTGAGGAAAAAAGAGTATTTGATGCGATACTTGAAGCTCGAGATCAGGATCTAATAAGAGCTGTTCAGGATTTAGGAGCTGGAGGATTTTCATCAGCCATTGGGGAAATGGGTGAGAAAACTGGGGTCGCGGTTCATCTGGAAAAAGCCCCACTTAAATATCAAGGTTTGTCTCCCTGGGAAATTTGGGTGTCAGAGTCACAAGAAAGGATGTTAATAATTTTACCTCCGAAAAATCTCAAAAAGTTTTTAGAAATTTGCAAGAAATACAATGTGGAGGCAACTGAAATTGTCGAATTTGATGGAAGTAGAAAATTACAGGTGTACTTCAATAAAAAACAAGTGGGAGATTTGGAAATGACATTTTTGCATGGAGGATTGCCCCAACGTGTAATGCGTGCAACTTATGTTAAGGTTACATCTCCGTCAAGGTTGCACCTGAACATACCAAAGACAAAAAAGAGGTGGATAAACCATTTAGAAAAGATTTTAAGTCATGGGAATATTAATTCTAAAGAGCCGATACTGCGAATGTATGATCATAATGTGCAGGGCACAAATGCCCTGCACCCATTTACAGGAGTTGGAATGGATGGGCCAAATGATGCGGCTGTAATTAGGCCTTTACTGGATAAACCTTATGGCCTAGTTGTTGCTCATGGGCTTAATCCAGTATTTACCATGATGGATCCATATTGGGGAAGTATTTGGGCTGGGGCAGAGGCAATCTCAAACTATGTTGCAGTAGGTGGAGACTATAAAAATGCATCTTTAATAAATAATTACATTTGGCCTTTTCCAGATGAAGAGTGGTTGGGAAAATTAGACAGATGTGTTGATGCTGTTTGCAATTTTATGAAAGCGCTTAAGATTCCGGTTATTTCAGGAAAAGATAGTCTGTCTGCCACCTACCGCGGGTCAAATGGATTTGTTCTACATAGTCCACCTACTCTTTGCATTTCAGCTTTTGGGAGAATTCCTGATGTTAGAAAAACAGTTTCTTCTGATCTTAAAAATATTGGGTCAACAATAGTTTTAGTGGGTCAAGAAGCTCACCTCCGAGGTGAAGCTAAGACGTTACCTGGATCACACCTCGGAGGTGTACCAAGGGTAGATTTGAAAATGCTGCCAAGAGTTTTGGAAAAAATGCATAAGGCAATTATTAGTGGAAAAGTTTTAGCATGTCATGATGTCAGTGAAGGAGGGCTAATTATCACAATCTTTGAAATGTGTGTGGGAGGAAATTGTGGAGTAGAGATCAAAGTCGATGGTAAAAGGTTACTAAGTGAAACTGCAGGGTGTTTTATTGTTGAAGTAGAAAATGAAAAAATGGCCAAAAGATTATTTAAAGGGATTCCCTATAAAATATTAGGAAAAACTATTAAAGATGAGAAGTTAATAGTTGAAGATTTGTTCACAGCTGATGTGAATAAGTTACAAAAAGCATGGCAGAAGCCAATGAAGGAGGTTTTTGGATGAAAAAACCAAATGTTTGTATTTTACAATCAGATGGGACTAATTGTGATGTAGAGCTACACTATGTTTTTAAAAAGTTTGGGGGAAATCCTCAGTTTGTTCGCGTTAATGAACTGAGAGATAACCCCAAAATCTTAAAAGACTTTCATATTTTGGCTTTACCGGGAGGATTTTCTTATGGAGATGATGTGGCATCCGGTAAAATTTGGGCGGTGGAGTTAGTAAGTTTCTTAAGGGAAGAAATAGAAAATTTTAGAAAAAAAGGGGGACTGATTATTGGTATTTGTAATGGATTTCAAGTTTTAATAAGAACCGGACTTTTGCCTTTTGGAAATTTGGGCAAAATGGATGCAACGCTTGTCCCAAACGATAGTGGTCATTTTGAATGCAGGTGGGTTGATTTAAAATCTGAGAGGAGTAAATGCGCATTTTTGAAGAGTAACTATGATGTTGGACATTTTGCTGTTAACCATGGGGAAGGAAAACTCTTTTGCAACACAGAAACACTGGAAAAAATAGAAGCACAGAATTTGGTGGTATTCAGATATGTTGACGAGAATGGAAGTCCTACACAGAAATATCCTCAAAATCCAAATGGCTCTTTAAATGCCATAGCAGGAATAACTGATCCATCAGGTAGAATATTGGGTTTAATGCCTCATCCGGAAAAATTTGTGGATATTACTCAATATCCAAACTGGCGTCGTGACCCGCCCACCGGCAGGCAGGGAAAAATCATAAAGCCTCATGGTGCATTTATTTTTGAAGAGATGATAAATTATGTTAAGGAGAATTTATGGTAACTCTAGTTGATTTTGGATCACAGACAGCGCATTTAATTTCCAGAAGAATAAGGGAATTGGGAGGAATTTGTGAAATTATAAATTCAGATAATGCGTTAGAAAAAATTAAGAAAAGTCAGACGGATGGAATAATTTTTTCCGGGGGACCTGCTTCTGTTTATGAAAAAGATTCGCCAACTATTGATAAAAAAATATTTGAATTGGGAATTCCTATTTTGGGAATTTGTTATGGGCAACAATTAATGTGTCACCTATTGGGTGGTAGGGTGAAACCGGGGGAAAAAAAAGAATATGGACCAGCGGAATTGAGGGTACAAGTTATAGGGGGCAGTGGGCAGTTAACGAAAGATGTGCCAAGTAGAATTACTGTTTGGATGTCACATGGAGATGAGGTAGTTAAAATTCCAGCAGGATTTAAGAGATATGGAATAACCAAAACCATTCCCCACGCAGTTATTGCAGATGAAAAGAGAAAAATTTACGGAATACAATTTCATCCGGAAGTTGTACATACCGAATATGGAATGAAATTTTTAGAAAATTTTCTAAAAATATGTGGAATGACGCCTAAAAAAAGTGAAATAGATAAAAAATTCGTGGATAGTTTAATCAAAGATATTGCAGATTCATTGGGAAATGAAAAGGCAATATGTGCACTTTCTGGTGGAGTGGATTCCTCAGTTGCGGCACTTTTGGTTCACAAAGCAGTTGGTAAAAGTCTAATTTCCATATATGTAGATTCAGGACTGATGAGACAAGGTGAGACAGATACTTTAAGGGAAGTCTTTGGGAAGTATTACAAAATGGATATACAAATTATCGATGCAAAAAAAGAATTTCTAAAAGCATTAAAAGGAATTACTGATCCGGAACAGAAAAGAAAAGTTATTGGTAAAATTTTTATTGAAGTCTTTGAAAAGGAAGCAAAAGAAATAAAAGCAAAGTTTTTAGTACAAGGAACAATTTACCCGGATGTTATAGAATCTGCGGGAACTAAACATGCCCAAAATATAAAGTCCCATCATAATGTTGGTGGTTTACCGGAGAATATGAATTTATTTTTGATAGAACCATTGCGAAATTTTTATAAAGATGAGGTAAGAATTATTGGGGAAATTCTAGGATTGCCAAAATCAATTACTCAAAGACAACCTTTCCCGGGGCCAGGACTCGCAGTCAGAATTATTGGAGAAGTAACTGCAGAAAAACTTAAAATATTAAGAAAAGCTGATGCAATTGTTCAAGAAGGATTAAAAGACATAAAACTTTGGCAGGCTTTTGCAGTGTTTACTGGAATAAAAACAACTGGAGTTAGGGGAGATCAAAGGGCTTATGGAGAGACAATTGCAATTAGGGCAATTGAGGCAAAAGATGCCATGTCAGCAAACTTTGCTCATCTTCCTTATGAAGTTTTAGAGAAAATTTCAGTGAGGATTGTGACAGAGGTACCTGAAGTAAATCGGGTGGTTTATGACATCACCACCAAACCCCCTGCCACTATGGAATGGGAATAATTATTATAATCTTGTGAGGTCAATCTCAGAAAATGAATCTACAATTAAATCCGCACTAGATAAATTTTCTTTCGTTGTGCTCGTTGTTATTGCAACACTTTTCATGCCAGCTCTTCTTAATGCCTCAATTCCATTAGGGGCATCTTCTATTCCAACACAAAGAGTCGGAGGGACTCCTAAATTTTTAGCTGCCTGAAGATAAATATCAGGATTTGGTTTTGAAATATGACCAATATCAGCAATAGAATATATATGGTTTCCAAATAAGCCATTAAGGTTTAATCTCTCATTAAATAATTTCAAAAACTCTCTTTCCGAAGAAGTAGCAATTGCAGTTTTATAGTTATCTTTAATAGAATTAAAGAAATCTATAAATCCGTCAACAAAAGAACTTCCAGAAGCAAAAACTTTTCTAACAATTTGCCTTCTTTCTTCTGCCTGTTGCTTGATATCACCTTTAAAATCATAATGCTCTTGCCATATCTTTATACCTTCTTCCATGGTTCTCCCCATCATTAGGGGTTTAAGGGTTGCTCTATCATAAATAAAATTCCTTCTACTAAGAAAAATTTTTGCTACCTCATCCCAAAGTGGTTCTGTATCAACTACAACTCCTTCCATATCAAAAATAATTGCCTCAATCTTATTCATATGTTTATATACTCATTTCTGGCAGGGCCGGTGGAGATAATACTGATTTTAACTCCTAAAAATTTTTCTATAAATTTTATGTAGTCCTGACAGTTTTTTGGTAATTCAGAGAACTTGGTAATTCCTGCTATTTCCTCTTTCCATCCGGGTAATTCTTTATAAACTGGGGTAAGTTTTGCTAATTCCTCATACCCGCAACTGCTATAGGAGATTTGTTTTCCATTTAATTTGTATCCCACACAAATTTTAATTTCTTTTAAACCAGATAAAATATCAATTTTGGTTATGGTGATTTCTGTTACCCCAGAAACTTGGCAGGCAAATTTGACTGCTTCTAAATCCAGCCAACCAACTCTCCTTGGCCTACCTGTAGTTGTGCCATACTCTTGTCCTTTTTCTCTTATTTCATCTGCCAGTTTTCCATGGAGTTCTGTGGGAAGCGGTCCTCCTCCAACTCTGGAGGTATATGCCTTTATAACTCCAATAATATTAGAAATCTTCTGTGGTGGAATTCCACTGCCTGTATTGACAGCACCTGGGATAACATTAGATCCGGTGGAATATGGATATGGTGAAAAATCTGTATCCAGCATTACTCCATGAGCCCCTTCCATTAAAACTCTTTTGCCACTATTGATGGTTTTATTTAATAAAAGATAGGTATCTGTTACAAATGGCAAAATTACTTTTCTTAACTGAGAAAATTTTTCCAGTTCTTTTTTAATATTTACGGGAGTAGCATCAAATGTTTTTAAAACCTTATTTTTAATTTTTGCCTGGAATGTAAATTTTTCAACAAATAAATTCCAATTTCTTAACTCATAAATTCTTAAGCCGTTGTAACTGACCTTATCTGATAAACATGGGCCAATGCCACGTCCGGTAGTTCCCAGTTTATTTTTTCCTCTGGCGTGTTCATAGGCTAAATCCAATGCCTTATGATATGGCATAATTAAATGACATCTGTCTGAAACAAATAACTTTCCCTTTAACTTGATGCCATCTTCCTCAAGCATTTTAATTTCCGAAACTAAAACTTTCAGGTCGACAATAACACCATTAGCAATTACACCAACTGTTTTTTTATGTAAAATTCCGGAAGGGATTAAGTGAAAGGGATATTTTTTATCATTAACAATAACTGTATGTCCGGCATTATTCCCGCCATGAAACCTGACAACAAAATTCGCATTTTTAGAAAGAAGGTCGACAATTTTCCCTTTGCCTTCATCACCCCATTGCGTACCGATTACCACTGAAACCATTGACGTATTGTATCATGTTTAATATAATGCCTTATGGGATTTAGAAATTACACAATTGCTACTTTTGGTTCTCACTCTGCTTTACAGATTTTAAAAGGCGCCAAAGATGAGGGTTTTAAAACTCTTCTTGTTTGCACTCCGGACAGAACAACTCTTTATAGATACTATGATAAATTTATTGATGAGATTATTCAGATAGAAGAGTGGACAGAGTTCCCTGGACTAGAAAAACAGTTATTAAAAAGAAATTGCATTATTATTCCTCACGGATCATTTGTGGCCTATTTAGGACTTGATCAAAACAAACAAATGAAAGTTCCCTATTTTGGTAATAAATTAGTTTTAGATTGGGAAGAGAATAGAAAGATGCAGAGACTTTGGATGGAAGAGGCACAGGTAAAAGTGCCGCACAGGTTTAGAAGGGGAGATAAGATCGATAGACCAGTCATTGTCAAATCATATGGTGCAGCAGGGGGTAAAGGATATTTTGTGGCCCGCAATCAGAAAGAACTGGATGAAAAACTTAAGACTTTTGAAGAAGCGCGGTTTATTGTTCAAGAATACGTCATTGGGGTACCCGTTTATTTTCATTTCTTCTACTCTCCTTTAACAGAAAAAATAGAGGTGATGAGTGTGGATAAAAGATATGAGACTAATGTGGATTCATTGGGGCGAATTCCTGCCAAAAATCAAAAAGGCTTGGACATTGAACCATCGTTTGAGGTGGTAGCCAATATTCCCATGGCTGTGAGAGAATCTCTGTTGGCAGATGCCATGTCTATGGCAGATAGAGTGATCAATGTGTCGCAAAAGCTCATGCCACCAAAAGGTCTCTTTGGTCCATTTTGTTTGGAGACAATCGTCACCTCTAAAGAGGAAATTTTTGTGATTGAAATTTCCGCCAGAATTGTGGCAGGAACTAATTGTTTTATTGACGGTTCGCCATACAGCTATCTTTTATATGATGAGCCAATGTCAACCGGCAGAAGAATTGCCAGGGAAATTAAAAACGCTGTTAAACAGAATAAACTAAAGGAGGTTTTGGATTAAGTGAGCAACTATACTATTACTGTTTTAGGATCCCATTCTGCATTAGATGTGTGTCGTGGAGCAAAAGATTTGGGTTTTAGGACTTTGGTAGTTTGTCAAAAGGGCAGAGAAAAAACTTACCAAAAATATTATGCGTCAAATAGTGGTTTGGGGTGTGTGGATGAATGTTTAGTGTTGGATAAGTTCTCAGATATTCTCAAACACCATATACAAAAAAAACTCCTGACACGGAATGCCATTTTTATTCCTCATAGATCTTTTGAAGTATATATAAATGATTACAATGCTATTGAAAAAAAATTTAAAGTTCCAATATTTGGAAACAGAAAACTTTTAAGATATGAAGAAAGAAATCAGAAACCTAATCAATATAATCTCTTACAAAAAGCCAAAATAAAGTTCCCCAAAATATTTAAAAGACCCTCCGAGATTGACAGATTGGTGATTGTAAAAGTTCAACAAAAAAAAGTTTCCTTTGAGCGCGGCTTCTTTTTTGCATCAACTCCCAAACAATTTGACGATGAGGCCAAAAAAAGAATCGAGTCTGGTCTAATTTCTAAAGTAAGTTTAGACAATGCAGTTATTGAGGAGTTTGTAGTTGGAGTAGGTGTTAACTTTAATTTTTTCTATTCGCCTATTTCCAAAAGGGTAGAACTTATTGGAACTGATACAAGAAGACAGACTAACCTGGATGGGGTGTTAAGGTTACCAGCACCGCAACAGATGGAGGCGTTAAAATATTTGGAGGTGACTTTTAAAGAAATGGGTCACACAGCAGTGACTTTACCAGAATCATTACTTGAGGAAGTATATGATATAGGAGAAAGATTTGTTAGTGTGACAAAAAAGGAAGTTAAACCGGGAGTGATTGGACCATTTGCATTACAAGCATTAATTAGACCTATCTTTCCAGAACTCGAAATTGTGGTGTATGATGTATCCCCCAGAATGCCGGGATCTCCCGGAATTTTTGTAACACCATATAGTGGATATTTATATGGAGAAAATTTATCTATGGGTAAAAGAGTGGTTATGGAAATAAAAGACGCTATCGAGCAAAACTGCCTGGACAAGGTTCTAACATGAAGAGCTCTAGACGTTTTGCGCTTCTATCTGTTTTTAAAAAAGAGGGTATTTCTGATTTTGCTAAAATTTTAGTGAAAAATGGTTACACGATTATTTCTACTGGCGGAACATATGATCAGTTAAAAAAGGATGGAGTGAGTGTAACTCCAATCGATGAAATAACGGGAAATCCGAGGGATTCGTTTGACAGCAGAATGAAAAGTATCAGTTTTAAGATAGAGTCAGGAATTTTGTTTGACCGAAAGAATCCTAAACATGTGAGTGAGGCAAAAGAAATGGGTATCCCACAAATAGACGTGGTGGTTTGCAATTTATATCCGTTTGAGGAAAAACCTGGAATAGAAAATATTGATGTAGGTGGGCCAACCATGATCAGAGCAGCTGCCAAAAATTATGAGAATGTAATTGTAGTGGTGGATCCATCAGATTATGGAAAAGTAACATCAGCCTTAGAGAGTGGGAAAGTTAGTGTTAAATTAAGAAAAGAATTGGCAGCTAAAGCTTTTTATCGCTTATCATTATATGATGCACAAATTGGTCAGTTTTTAAATAAAGAACACTTTCCCGAAGAAATTACTATCCCCTTAAGAAAAACAAAAGATTTGCGCTATGGGGAAAATCCCCACCAGGGAGGTTCGCTGTATATGATGCCAAAAACTTCATCACCTCTGGCTAGTTTAAATCATCTTTGGGGTAGAGAACTTTCAGGTACCAATACCGGAGACATTTTCACTGGTATCGAAACAGTCAGGCAATTTAAGGAGAGTGCAGCATGTGTGGTGAAACACTTAAGTCCTTGCGGTATTGCCCTTGGTAAAAATGCCAGAGAAGCTTTGAACAGAGCAATTGAGGCAGATCCGGTTTCAGCTTTCGGTGGGGTAGTAATTGTAAACGAGACCTTAGATCTGGAAGCTGCCAAAATTATAGCCAAATTCAGAAATGAACGAGCGGGTAATATAGATGTGATTGCGGTGCCGAAAATTAAAAAAAATGCTTTAGAGCTTTTAAAAAAAGTTAGAAAGAGTATGGGTGTATATGTTTTTGGAAATATTCCTAATAGGAGGTCAGAAAGTTATGATTTAAGGTGGTTTGCGGGAGCGGCACTTTTGCAAGATTATGATGATTATTCGGAACAGAGTTTCAAAGATTGGAAAGTGGTCACTAAAAGCAAACCCACAAAGAAACAATTAGAGTTAATGGAATTTGGTTTTAAAGCAGTTAAGGCTGTCAGAAGCAATGCTGTTTTAGTGGTTGATAAAGATGTCCCAATGACGCGGGGCATTGGTTCCGGTCAAACATCCAGAATTGGGGCCACCAAAATTGCCTTAGAACAAGCAGGTAAATATTGCCAGGGAGGAATTTTAATGAGTGATTCATTTTTCCCATTTGACGATTCAGTTAAGGAAGCAGCAAAATATAATATAGGAGCAATACTGGAGCAGGGTGGGTCTGTTAATGATTCAGCGTCAATAGATGCAGCTAACAAAGCAGGGATACCAATGGTATTTGCAAAAAGAAGGGCATTCCGTCACTAAGATATGAAAAACACTAATCATTCAAATTATGAAAGTCCATTTTCCTGGAGATATGGTTCAGAACAGATGAGAATTATCTGGTCTGAAGAAAATAAATACAAAATCTGGAGAAAGATTTGGGTAGAACTGGCGAGAGCACAACACAAGGAAGGATTAGTGGGAAAAGAAGAATTAGAGGATCTAGAGAAACATCAAGACAATTTAGATATTGAGAGAATCTGGGAAATTGAAAAAGATACTCGTCATGATGTGGTGGCTGCCATTAAAGAGTTTGCAGAAAAAGCAAAAATTGGCGGCGGAAAAATTCATCTGGGTGCAACTTCAATGGATATTTCTGACAACGCAGAGGTGTTGAAGATGAAAGAGGCGCTGAATATTATAGAAAATGAACTGGCGATTCTTTTGAAAGTATTTGGCAAAAAAATTGAAAAATACGCTGATTTTGTTTGTATGGGGTATACACACTTGCAGCCGGCGGAACCAACAACATTAGGATATAGATTTGCTTTCTATGCCCAAGATCTGCTTTTGGATTTAGAGCTTTTAGATTTTGTTAAAAAGAATTTAAAGGGTAAAGGGATGAAAGGGGCAGTGGGAACTTCTGCAAGTTTCGTGAAGCTTTTGGGAGAAAAGGCAGCAAAGATGGAACTGGAGGTATTAGAAGGATTAGGGGGATTAGAAGCGTTTGAAGTAACAAATCAAACCGCACCCAGAAAAATAGAGGTTTGGTTGGGAAATTTACTTGCTTCTATTGCGCAGTCTCTTTATAAGTTTGCTTTTGACTTGAGGGTAATGCAATCACCTGGCTTTGGGGAGTGGCAGGAGCCATTTGGAAAATCCCAGGTTGGTTCATCTGCCATGCCATTTAAGAAAAATCCCATTAAATCTGAACAGATTTGTTCACTTGCAAGACTGGTTATTAGTTTATCCAGAGCTTCCTGGGATAACGCAGCCCATATGCTGCTGGAGCGAACTTTGGATGATTCTGCAAACAGAAGGATAGCAATTCCTGAAATGTTTTTGGCAATAGATGAGATGTTAACATCGGCTGCAAATATAGTGGATGGGTTAACGATAAACGATAAACGAATAACCAATAACCTAAATACCTATTGGCCATTTTCTGCATCTGAAGGGATTATTATAGAGGTAGTTAAAAAGGGTGCTGACAGACAAAAAATACATGAAGTTTTAAGAGAAATTTCTATGGGAGCATGGGAAGCCATCCAAGAAGGACAGAGTAATCCAATGGAAGATCTGTTAACAAGTAATCCGGAGATTGGTAAACATTTAAAACCTACAGAAATTGATGAACTTTTAGATGCTAAAAATCATACAGGGAATGCATCTAGGAAAGCATTAGATTTGGTTAGCAAAATTCATAAATTATGAAAAAATCTAAAGTTCTAATAATATCTGCTTCAGATTCTGATTTACCAGTAATGCAGGGTGCTGCGGAAATTTTGGAAGAATTTGGGGTGGAGCATGAGTTGACTATTTCTTCTGCTCACAGATCTCCTGATAGAACTGTTAAGTTGGTGGAGACATTCCACAAAAGCGGTGGGAAGGTGATAATTTGCGGTGCAGGGTTGGCTGCACATCTGGCAGGGGTAGTGGCAGCGCATTTTCCTTTACCGGTGATTGGAGTTCCACTAAAAGGCGGGTCTTTGTCTGGATTAGATGCTTTATATGCCACAGTCCAGATGCCCTCAGGTGTTCCGGTGGCTACAGTAGGAGTGGATAATGTCAGAAACGGGGCTCTTCTAGCCATCCAAATATTAGCCACCTCCGATAAAAAGTTGGAGAAAAAAATGATTGAGTATAAAAAAAGTTTGGCTGAGGGAGTAGAGAAAAAATCTCAGGGATTGGAAAAAGTTGGATTAGAACAGTTTCTGAAGGAACGGTCATCGTAATGAGTATTTTAAAAACTGTTAACCTGCCTGCCGGCAGGCAAGGCTTAAAAGGTTTTGGGAAAAAATACAGTGGTAAGGTGAGAGATTACTACATTGTTGATGGTAAAAGAATTCTTATTACCACGGACAGAATTTCTGCTTTTGATGTTAATTTAGGTTACATCCCATATAAAGGCACTGTTTTAAATTTACTCTCTGCTTTTTGGTTTGGGAAAACCAAAAGAATTGTGGGCAATCACATGATTTCTGTTCCAGACCCGAATGTAATGGTTGTTAAGAATACCAAAGGAATTCCCATTGAGATGGTGGTTCGCGGTTATATAACCGGAGTGACTGGTACATCTATTTGGGGATCATACGAGGAAGGAGAAAGGGTTATTTATGGAATAAAATTTCCCCAAGGTTTAAGAAAAAATCAAAAATTACCAAAACCGGCTATTACTCCCACCACCAAGGCAGAAGAAGGACATGATGAAAGATTAACTGAAAAAGAAATTTTGCAAAGACGGATTGTTTCCCCAAAACTTTGGAAACAAATGAAAGAAGCTAGCTTGGCGCTTTTTAAATATGGCACCAGAGTTTGTGCGAAAACTGGCATAATTTTGGTTGATACAAAATATGAATTTGGGTTAGATGAAAATGGTATATTAATGTTAATTGATGAGATTCATACACCAGATTCTTCCAGATTTTGGGTTAAAAAAACTTATCTTAAAAATTTTAGAAAAGAGGAAGAGCCGGAAAATTTTGATAAGGAATTTTTAAGGATTTGGTATGTAAAGCATGGATACAAAGGAGATGGTAAACTTCCCAAAATGCCTAACTCTTTACAAAAAGCAGTTTCGAAAAGATATATTTCAATTTATAAAAAAATTACAGGAGAAAAATTTACCGGATTCAAATACCCTATTGAAAAACGCATTAGGAACAATCTAAAATTTGTTTATGCCAAATAGTAATGGTTTTGTGCTTTTGACTGGGACAGCCAATATTAATCTTGCCAAAGATGTTGGTAAACTTTTGAAAAAGGAAGTTTTTGAAACAGTCACGCAGTTTGCTGACGGAGAAAAAAGAATCATCATCCCGCACAATTTACGCAAAAGAGATGTGTTTATTATCCAACCTACCTCTTCTCCTGTTAATGATAACATTATGGAACTACTCTTAATAATTGATGCCGCCAAAAGGTCCTCTGCAACTGAGGTTACCGCCATTGTGCCATATTTTGGTTATTCCAGACAGGATCGGAAGGACAGACCCCGGGTACCCATTTCTGCATCATTGGTGGCAGGAATGATCGAGTATGCGGGTGCCAACCGCATCCTCACTATCGATATTCATTCAGAGCAATCCCCCGGCTTTATCAAAATTCCCTGGGATAATTTGTATGGCAGCTACTCGCTACTGCCGATACTTAAAAAGAAATTCAAAAAAAATCTGGTGGTTGCATCTCCCGACAAAGGGGGAGTCACCAAAGCCACGTTTTATCTACATCACTTAAAGGCAGATGGATTGGCAATTGTCTTTAAGGTAAGGGATGTTTACAGAGAAAATGTTTCTGAAGCTTTGGATATGATTGGGGATGTAAAAGGGAGGGACGTACTTTTGGTTGATGATATGATTGATACGGCAGGCACCATAGTCGGGGCAGCCAATCTGCTAAAGAGGAGAGGAGCAAAGTCTGTTTCAGCGGCAGCCACTCATGGATTATTTTCTAATCCGGCACTGGAAAGAATTAATAAATCTGACTTAGATGATGTTTTCATTACGGATACGGTCTCTTTAAAGGGGGAGATATTAAAAAACCCAAAATTTAAACTGGTGAGCGTGGCCCCTCTTTTAGCAGAAGCTATCAAATGTATTTATAATGGTGATTCAATTTCTGAAAAACTTATTCCCTAACGAAGATCCAGACTTTTCCCCTCGAAGGTAATATTTTTTGGTTCAATTATTACTTTTCTTGGTCCGGATTTAACATACCCGGCATCCAATCCTTCAAATCCACTTTTGGTAATAATTTGTAGAGCCTTTTTTACATGCTTTTCCGGTAAGAAAATAGCATAATCCTGTCCCATGTTGTAAGTCTGATACATCTCATAATCATCCAAATTGGCATGTTTTTGAATAAATAGAAAAATTTCCTGCGGTTGAAAAATCCTTTCCAAAATATAAGAAAAATTTTTAGTGGCCCTCATAATTTTTCTTAAACCGTGTCCGGTGATATTGGTGATATAGTGAATATCCAACTTAACATCCAAAAGATCCTGAACTAACTTTGCATATATGTTACTTTTTGTGAGTAAAGCCGTACCATACAAAGTGCCATCTGCCAATTTTGTTTTATAACCTTGTGGCAGTTTTTTGGCTATAGCTCGGGCTAAAGAGATACCATTAGCATTAATCCCGTTACTTTTTATTAAAACGATTCTGTCACCCGTCTTTAATTTATTTTCTGTCAACAATCTTTTGTATGAGGTGATAATTCCTACACAAGAACCTGCCAAGTTGATAGTGTCTTTTTTTAGGATTCCTTTTAAAGTGGCAGTTTCTCCGCCGCCCCAGCTGGCACCGGCTAAATTGCAGGCAGCTGTCCAGCCCTTTACAAAATTCCTCATCCTCTGCTGATCTTGTAAAAACGAGTTATCCTCAACTGCCCAAAAAGCATGAACCACCAATGGCTTTGCCCCAGAGGTAGATAAATCATTTACGAAAGTGGCCACAGTATCTTGAGCGATCACATCATAATAAGTCTCGCCCGTGATTTTCCTCATCTCATCAGCAATCAAATTTTTGGTTCCTAAACACTCAATGACCGATGCCATAAAATATTTTCCCTGTTTCCAGACAAAGCAGGATTCGCCCCTGGAAGATGAGATTTCCTCAAAACCAATCCTTTTAAGATTTTTGGCAGTTGTTAATGCGGCTTTTTGAGAGAGTTTATTAATAGGATCTTTTGTATCATAATTATCTCCAACTTTAGAGTAGATGATAGCTTTTGCCTTTTTCATTTTGTAAATATACCACAAATTTGCACTTCAGGAGTATAATTGCCTCATGGTAGAGCAGGACCAACCAAGTCAACTAGAAGACCTTAAAATGATATCTGATTTGGTAAAAGAGGTTGAGGGTTTTTATCAAGAAGGTTTTTCCAGGCAAATTCAAACAAGAAACTCATTAATAGCTCAATTTCTAAATGAGCATATCTTTGATGCAACGTTTAATCTTTCTGACAAACCCGAGGAACTGGGAAAAAAGATACATAAATTTCTTCCGCACTGGAAAAAAACCTATCATTGGCAGAGATCACCCGAGGTAACACAAGAGAGAATGAGAATAGTTAAAAATTTGACTTGCCAAGATATTGCAACTTTTACTCTTGAGTGGTATGGACAATGTGAGACAAAATTAAGTGGACTTACCTCGGATAATCCAGCGTATGATAAGTTAAGAGAAGATGCTGCAACCTGGTTATTAGTTAAAGAAGCCGCAAAAAACGCAGTGGAATTGGAGGAAATTCTTTTATAGCTGATTCGGATCAACTTTGATGATTTTGTCATCATTGGGGGAAGGAGAGCCGCGGCCGTCCCTGTTTGAGGTAGTAATATAAAGCATATTATCCGGGCCTAAGACCACATCCCTGATTCTGCCAAATTGGCCTTTAAAGTGTTCAGTTAATTTATTCTCCGAAATATTATATTCAAAGAGTGTTTGTCCTCTTAGTCCTGCAAAAAATAATGAGCCATCAACAAAAGTTATACCTGCCGGTGCCCAGGTTTGTGATCCGCTTTGCAAAATGGGAGATTCCGTGTAAGCCACTTTCTCCGCTCTGTTTAACATTAAGAGTGGCAATTGGCTTTTCCTCTAACTCACCTTCTTTATTAATAAGGCGGACTCTGCCGGCTCTTTCTGTTACCAGAATACTGCCATCTGGCCCGCCCTGAGCGGAGTCGAAGGGTAAAAATGCTAGGGCCCAAGGCACTTCTAAATTTTCAGCAATTACCTTGATTGATGCTACTTCTGGACTGTCGGTGTCTGAGGATGAGGGAGAAGGTTTTTGTTCAAAAGTAAAATTTTGACTGTTTAAAATAGAACCCCCCCCTAAAGCCAAAACAATAATTAAACTCACCAGCAGAATCTGCTGCATCAAAATATTATACAGCAGTATATTACTCTGTTGAAACTCAACCTACAGGTTGCCATTTAGGCTCATAATCATTAGAAGGGTCATTGGAAACATTGGTTGGTTGTAGGCTACCATCTATCATCTTTACCCAAACATCACCATTACCGCTTGCATCTGATACATAAGTAACCATTCTACCGTCAGGTGAGAGGGAAGGACTATGCTCATTAAATTGGTTTAATGAGAGGTTTTGCTGGTTGCTGCCATCCGCATTCATGGTGAATATCTGATTCCTGCCGGTCCGGTCAGATTGAAAGATAATTTTACTACCATCCCCAAACCACCTAGTATTGTTATTATTACCCTCAAAAGTCAGCTGTTTTGGGGATAAACTTCCGTCGGTTGGAGCAGAAAAGATTTGCGTCCTACCGGTTCGATTTGATAGAAAAAGGATTTTGCTGCCATCAGGTGAAGGTAGTCCCTGATAATCTTCACTATTACTTCTGGAGATATTTGACAAGTCAGAGCCGTCCAGATTTTGCATCATTACTTCCTGTCTGCGAGAATCTTCGGCATGTAAATCAAAACTTATTTTCTCTTTTTGATTTTGATTGTCCCAAAACAATCTTGGATTACTGAGTCCTTCTGAAAAAGGAGTTATTAAGCGTCGGATATCGTTACCATCCTCATCTGCAGTATATATAGTTGGGCGACGATCCCCATCTCTTTGTGAAACAAAGGCTATTTTATTTCTAAAAGTAGTTACTTCCGACTCAGGCGCCGGATGATTAGTTATATTCAACCGGGTTCTTTGAGGATCAAATACATTCACTCTCCAGGCATCATCATTACCAAATCGATTTGAGATGAAATAAATGTATCGACCATTTGGCGACCAGACATAATTTCGATCATTAGCCGGATGGTTAGTCAGGTTTATTAAATTTGATAAAAATACTTCGGGGTTTCCTGTACGGTTAGTGCCATAAGCAATCAGTAAGTTTGAAATATCAATAAGAGGTAGTGGAGTGGGAGTGGCTGTGGGAGTTTCAGTGGCTGTCGGAGTAGGGGAAGGGGTGGGAGTAAGTGTGGCAGTTTTAGTAGGAGTGGGAGTATTTCCCACTTTAACAGTCGGGGTAGCGGTGGGAGCAACTTCAGTTGGTTTAGGAGTTAGGGTGGGCGTGGCAGCGGCTGTGGGAGTGGGGGTTGGAGTAGCTGTAGCTGTAGGTTTTTCGACTTTCTCTGTGGGTGTAGGTTTAGGAGGTTGTGTGGCTTTGGGAGTGGGGATTGAGGTAGATGTAGATGTAGAGATGGGTTTAGTGGTAGGGGTTGGTGTGGCTTGGGCTGGTTCTACTGTGGGGGTAGGGGTGGCAGTCTCTATCTTTGGTGCAGTTGGTTCAGCTGGTTTAGGGGCTTCAGTTTTCGGAACAAGTGGGGTCGTGGGAGCAGCCGAAGGAGTTACTTTCACTTCAGGTTTTTTGTCTGGTTGAATTTCATCAATGACTTTTTGGACTGATTCATCAAAATTAAGCTCATAACCTACTGGCAATCTTCTGTGATCGTGTCTACCTGCAATGTCCCAGTTAGGTACTGCCACGTCAGATACCTGCACCAAGGCTTTATCAACCTGCAAAATTTCCGCATTGGTTGGTTTTCTGGATAAGACCCTTTCTAAATATTTGGCTACTTCATTCCAGGGATTTGAGCCTTTTGGCAGAGGTACCACCTCTGTCTCTGTGGCACTTTGTTGGTTTTGATCAACAGCTGGTTGGATATCAGGAGAGGGCTGATAATTTTTATCCTGGAGGGCTTTTATTTGCCCAGAGATAGAGATATAGTCCTTTTGGAGTTGACTCAGCTCATCCGAAGAAGGATATTGTTGAGCGCTAATTTCCAGACGGTGCTGGCTATCATCATAGGAAATTAACTGGCTATTCGTAGGGATTCCAGTCCCACTTAAACTCAAAACTGCCATCCCGGCAGAAACTGTTTTAGAACGAGCAATTTTTTTTAATAATTCAACTGACATAAGGTTTAATTACTATAAGGTAATTAGGGGCTGATTATAGCACTTCGCAGGTATTTTGTCAATTACTATCGGATAATATCTGCTGACTGCTTTTTTGTTATACTTTAGGTAATGGTTTTAATTGCATTGGTTGATGATTTTTTAAATAAAATCACCATGTACCGGCTGCTGCTTTATGTGTTGATAATTTTGATGGCAGCTGCCGGAGGGTTTAGTTTCTTTAATCTTTTACCGTTTGCCCCCTTGAGTCTACTTTTTTCAGTCAGCATTTTGCTGGTAACTTGCTGGATTTCCAATAAATTGCTGGCCAAACTATTTTCCGCCCCGACTAACTTAGAATCTGTTTATATCACTGCCCTAATTTTAAGTTTAATTATCACGCCTATCCAAACAGCAGCAGAAATCCAGTGGTTGGTATTGGCAGCCCTCATCTCGCAAGCCGGCAAATATATTTTGGCCCTCCGCAAACAACACCTTTTTAATCCGGCTGCCCTGGCTGTTTTTCTGACTGGCTTAACTGTACAAAGTTATGCCGGCTGGTGGGTGGGGAATCCGTTCATGCTGGTTTTGGTCGTAATCGGTGGATTGTTAGTGGTCAGGAAGCTGAGAAGATTCAGCCTGGTGTTAACTTTTTTTGGCAGTTACTTAATTTTTATTTTAGGGTCAACTTTTAACTTTGCGCTTTTAAAAACCATGATAGAATCGCCCGTATTTTTCTTTGCTTTTGTCATGCTGACTGAACCGCAAACCACCCCTCCCCAAAAAAAATTGCAGATTATTTATGGTGGAGCAGTGGGAGCTTTAACTTTTTTTCTGACTCCGGAGTTAGCACTTTTGATAGGCAATATGTTTTCTTATCTGTCCTGTCCCAGAGAAAAATTACTGCTAAAGTTGGTGGAAAAAAAGCAAATTGCTTACCAAACTTATGAATTTATCTTCAAAGCGGATCGAAAACTAAACTATTTGGCCGGCCAGTATCTGGAGTGGACTCTGCCTCACCAAAATCCTGATTCCCGGGGGGTCAGAAGATATTTTACCCTGGCCTCCTCACCCACTGAAAAATTTTTAAAAATCGGCATTAAGTTTTACCCGAATGCCGCCTCTTTTAAAAGAAAACTGGTGGACCTGAAGATGGGTGAGCAGATGGTGGCCGGGCAACTGTCAGGAGAATTTATCCTACCCAAAGATGTCAGCAAAAAACTTTGCTTTATAGCCGGAGGTATCGGCATTACTCCTTTCAGGTCCATGGTGAAGTATCTATTGGAAAAGAGTGAAAAAAGGGATGTTGTGCTTTTGTATTCCAATAAAACAGAGACAGATATCAGCTATCAGGATATTTTTGACAGCGCTGAAAGTTTGGGTGTTAAAACTGCCTATGTAGTGACTGATAAAGTGGGTTTTATTGATGAGCCGATGATCAAAGGATGGGTGCCGGATTTTAAGGACAGAATTTTTTATCTGTCCGGTCCTCATGCTATGGTCAATGCTTTTGAAAAAATACTTAAAGGGATGGGAGTTTCAGATATCAAGTTGGATTTTTTCCCGGGATATGCATAAGGTTTCTAGAGATTAAACCCTCAATAGGTAGGTATTGACACGAATGGATAAGTCAAACTATAGTTAAATTATAGACCAATAAATGAAAAAGAAATTCCATCATTCCGCATTGCTTATTTTGCTGATCGGTATAATTTTGGGGGTGGGGGTCACACAGATTTTCCGAAATCAATTTGGTAATTTTTCTCAACCGCAAAAAACCACTCTTAGCTTTAAAGAGCAAGGCAATGTCGGTAAAGTAGTCCCATCTGAGGTAGCATACAACATGCGCCAGCAGGGAGCTGATTTAGTACTGGTTGATGTGCGGGAGAAAGAAGAATGGGACACTGAGCATATACCGGGAGCAGTTTGGGTTCCGCACAGTAAACTGAAAGAAGGTGATAGTCAGGCTTGGAGCCTTTTGGAAACATTATCCAAAACTCACCAGAATGTCTTAACTTACTGTGGCGCAGGACACCGCAGCGGTTTTATTGCCAAGCAGGCGCAGGATAAAGGACTGGCTAATGTATTTAATCTTGACGGATTTTCTTTCTGGAAGCAGAAATACCCCATTATTAAAGGAGAAGCCACTCCCGATAAAGAGGCCAAGATGATTCATCTGGATGAGGCCTATTATTACTATACTACGTTCAAAGATGTGCAATTTGTGGATGTGAGGGAGATTGAATCAATTGAACTAACCGGCGGCAATAAGATCAAAGGGTCCAGCTGGATTCCCCTGTCGGAGCTGTCTAAGAGATTGACTGAAGTTAACTGTAAAAATGATGTGGTATTTGTTTGTGAGGGTACTTTTGACGGAGGTGAATGTTCGGCTTCTCCTGCTGCTGCCAAGATAGCTATAGAAAGAGGGAGTTGTCCTGCAAGTAAGATGAAGTATCTTTTGGAGGGTCACGGTGCCTGGGAAGCTGCCGGTTATCCTGTGGAAAAAGTTAAAAAATAATTCCCAAGATGAAAATTAAACAGTCGTCATCCATCAAAAAAGTTATTTTTGTCCTGATAATACTTGGTGTGGTTTTTCTGGCGGGGTATTTGATCTTGCAAAAAAAGACTCCTGTAGCAAACACCGGCAATCAAACCTCAAGCACCTCTTCCAACTTAAATGCTTTTGCGCAGTGTCTGAGCGAAAAGGGAGTTAAGATGTACGGTTCCTATATCTGTTCTGCATGTGCGGCCCAAAAAAAGGGTTTGGGGGAAGCCTATCAATACATAGATTATGTTGAATGTCACCCCAACGGCCCCAATCCGCAAACTGATCTGTGTTTAAAAAGAAACATTACCAAAACTCCAACTTGGATTTTGGAAAAGGACGGAGCAGTGGTTAAAAGGTTGGAAGGGTTTCAATCACACGAAGATCTGGCTTCATTTTCCGGCTGTAAGCTCTAAATTGCATTATGCCTGAAGGATTGACGATACCAATTATATTCACCGCAGCTTTAGTTGATAGTATTAACCCCTGCGTAATCGGGGTTTTAATTTTTCTAATTGCTTTCATGACCCGCCTTTTTAAAAATCCCTATAAAATGGTTTTGGGTGGGCTGCTTTATACATCTGTGGTGTATATCACTTATCTTTTAATCGGGATCGGCATCTTAAAAATTGCCGGCAATATTGGTATTACCGTAGCATTTTACTATTTTGCGGCCGCAGTAGCTATTTTGGCCGGTCTTTTGGAAATCAAGGACTATTTTTGGTATGGGAGAGGTTTATCACTGCAAATTGTTCCCGGGGGAGCAGCCAGAATTAAATATTACACCGGCATAATTGAAAAGATGGAGGGAAAACATCCTGCTCTGCTTTTTTTAACACTGGTTTTGCTGGGCATTTTTGTGACTTTGGTGGAGCTGCCTTGTACTGGTGCACCCTACCTTGCTATCTTGGCGCTTCTTTCCAAGGGTCAGTTTTCAACCGCTATCCCGCTGCTGCTTTTTTATAATCTGATATTTATTGTGCCGCTTTTATTCATCATTGGGTTAACTTACTTTGGTACTTCTTCAGAAGTGATGGAGGAGTGGAGAAAGAAACATCGTGGATTGATGAGGTTGGGTATCGGCATATTTTTGATTGGACTGGGGTTGTACATGATTTATTCGCTAAGAGCATTCGCATAAACTAAAATTTAATAAACTATTGTCTTAAACTCTAAATATATATCCCACAATTAGGCCAATGCCTGTGGCTAAAGATCCAATTATAAAAAGTTCAATGGCCGATCTTAAAGGTTTGTGTTCCACAATCTGTCCTTTAATATATCCCAAAAGAAAAAGTCCCACAAAAGCTGAAATGATGGCAATTATTCTGGCTTGTGGTTGGTTAAAGGTAATGGTGGGAATGATGGGGACTACTCCTCCCAGTAAATACCCAAAAAACATTATCAAAGCTCCTGCTGTTAAGCTGTCCGTATGCTTTCCTCCTTTTGCCAGTTGATGAACAGCTTTTTCGGAAGAATACTGGCCGGCGGCCATGGATGAGGCCTCAACCGTCACAGCCACTAAAGAGGCCAAAATGATGATGGCTTTATCCTCCACTCCGGTGGAAATTCCCACTACCACCCCGGTGGTGGAAACCAAACCGTCTTGTATCCCAAACAGCCCTGCTCTTAAATAATCCTCGTGTACAAAATGATTCATCTATAATGATTATACAATGCTTGCCAGGGGTTTACCTGTATTTCCCCAAAGTCCTAAAATTTGCTCATCAACTTACAGCATTTGGAGGTGGAGTCATTTTCTCTTCCAAAGTAAAAACCCCAGAAAAATAAGTATAGGAATACTGATAAAAAGTATTATATATTCCTCTGTAAGATTTGGCTCATTGCCGGTGGTGATATCATCCAAAGCTGCAAAATCCAGGATCAAAATTAATATCATAAATATGACTAATAGTAGCTTTCCCATAAATATATTTTACCTGATATACTGAAAGTATGGGCATTAATATTCCAAAGTTGTTTCTGTCAATTGGACTTTGTTTAGGAGCGGGGACAATGGGGTCTTTTTTTACTTTTTCTGCAATTCCGGAGTGGTATTCAACTTTAAATAAACCTTTCTTTTCTCCACCAAACTGGATATTTGGGCCTGTCTGGACAGTGCTTTATGTTCTGATGGGGATCTCTTTGTATTCGGTATGGTTAAAAAGAAGAATCCCAACTGTATTCTGGGTACAACTTTTTCTGAATGCCATTTGGTCAATTATATTTTTTGGTATAAAGAATCCAACTTTAGCTTTGGTAGATGTTGCGGCTCTTTGGATAGCAATTGTTTTCACAACTAAAGCTTTTTATAAAATAAACAAATTAGCAGGAAATCTTTTAATTCCATACCTGCTTTGGGTCAGCTTTGCTACTGTTTTAAACTTAAGTTTAGTATTGTTAAATTAATGGCACAAATTGTTAAAATTGTGGCAATTTTAATATTTATTGTGGTTTTTATCGCGGCTGCCTACTTTATTACAGTTAGAATCTTCAAAGGGATTGTCGGAGGTATTACGGAGCAACAGACAGAAAATGTCACAGAGAAAAAACCTTGTAACATATCTAAACGCGAGAGGGAGTTTAAAAGTGAGCCCTACTATAGCGGCCCTTTGATTGATTCCCATGTCCACTTTCCCACCTCTTCTAAAATTGTTTCATCCATTGCCAAACAAAATGGTTTGGAAATGCCTGTTTTGGAGGGAAATTTAAGTGCAGATAATTTAATCTGTCTTTTTGAAAGCGAAAGGATCACCAAAACTTTTGCCTTTCATATCACTTCCAAGTTTGCAGAAAATGCATCTGTTTCTACAGCCAAAGCAATTGAGGAAGCTTACCCTGAAAAGCTTGTCCACTTTATCATGCCCCCTCCCATAAAATCCTTGAATGTGGACCCATCGGGAATTGGAAATATATTAAACAGCAATAAGGGACTTTTTAAAGGTTTTGGTGAAGTGGCCCTTTATATGGATGGATATGAAGGGACAAAACCCGATGATCCTGATTTGAAAGAAATTTATAAACTGGCAGATGAACATAACTTAATAGTGATGATACATCCGGAAGATAATTTAAAAGATGGGGTGGAGGAAATTTTACAAGAGTTTCCCAATGTGACATTTTTCTTTCATGGAGGTAGGGATCAGGAGTGGTTGATAGACTTAATGCCAAAATATAAAAACTTTTATTATTCGGTTGATGGTGATCTCGTTTCACTTTATGGCTATGGAGGAGGACGTCAGTTTCATAAAGCGACAGGTAAAGGAGAATATTTAAGCTATATCAGAGAAAATTTTGATACGAATTTGAATGAAGCTTTAAGAAGATGGAAAGGAAGAATTGAAAAATATCCTGACAGATTTACCTGGGGAACAGACAGATGGTATGAGTGGCATTTTGACCCAGAGGTAGGAGGGTTAATTGAGGAATTTTCCAGGTCATTTATAGGAAGCCTTGAGCCTGCTATACAGGAAAATTTTGCCTATAAAAATGCGGAGAGGATGTTAAGAGAAAAATGATTAAAAATCCCTTGGGTAATTATAAAGGTAATTATTGCTGAATACGATCTTTGATAAGTATTCTCACCGATCCCCCTGGTAAGATTTCTCAACGCTAGTTCTGATCAACTTGTACGGAATAATTAAACTGATGTTTAATAGTATGCATTAATATGTCTACCAATGTCTTAAATAGCAAAAAAATTATCAGGGTTGGGGGGCCTAAAAGTGCGCCAAAGATAATGATTAAGTGCATGGGGATAATTCTGGTATAAGGAAACAACATAATTTGGCCGATGTTTTGGACTTTTTGCTGATCTATTACTTTGTCCTGATAAAAAGAGAACAGGTGATTGAGGAAAAATATCAACCCTCCAGTAAGTAGATAAGTAAAATCAAATGGTAGATTTGTAAAAAAATTAGAAAGAAAGATGGCATAAATAAAATGGAAGAATCCATAGTGAAAAGCAAAAAAGAAAGCAGTAAAGATCTTGGTTTGGGTTGTGGGGGAAGCTGGTTGGTTATTAATGGTAAACTTATCTGTAGAAAATTTCTTTAAAGATAAAATCCGCAACATTTGGAAAAAACCAATAATGATACTTTGCATCCAATAAACCCAAAGCACTGTAGTTACATCCCAACTTTGAACTAGAGCCAGGATGACTACCAGAATATTGGAGAGGAGCAAGCTGATAACTGAAGAATCTGCAAAATATCTTAGATTACCCATTAAAATTATCTTAACATGATTTGACTTGATAGTTTTTTTAATGCTATTCTGATAATAAGGACCTTCTTCGCTCGCAGTGTTTTAGATTTTACTGCTCGCTCGAAGAACCTTGCCTTCGCCTTCGGCGAACGTAGAATGAAAAAATTAATCCTGCCCATGCCCTTCTTTATTGTAGGCCTCTTTTTATTTTTTGCTTCCGGTGTTTTCGCCCAAACAGTCAACTTGGGCGGCACTTGGAAGAGCGAAATGGGGTACTCTTTCAAAGTTGAACAGTCGGGCAACTCTATTTCTCTTATTATCGAGGCCGGGAAAAATCCTAAAGTAATTGGTACAGTTGGACTAACCGGTACTATCAAAGGAAACTCCTTTGTTGGCCAAATTTACGAAACAGCTGAGGATTGCCCTAATCTAGGCAGGTATATGCCTGCCACCGGTATTGTCTCTGAAAATACAATTGAACTCACTTATGATGCCCCCAAGTATTATCCGGACGGGTGTGTCTATTCCGGAAATTATGAAACAGTACATACTGTTTTGACCCGTGTATCTAAAGAAGAGACAAAGCAAGAGATAAAACAGGAGGATAAAGACGTTGGTTCTGATAAAGAGGAGCCTCCAAGTGAGACAGAAGCTAATGCCGTTAATGAGTGGATCAAAAATAACTTAGGCGAGCTGGATATAAAAAGAATTGAAGCAGGTTCTCAACTTAAGAGGCAGCCAATAATTATCAAAGAAGATCAGGCAGCGCCTGTAGAAACATCGGCTCAAGACCAGTTTTACTTAGGTATGGCTGACACAAATGGGCTGGTGAAACTGCCGGATTCCCGGGAATTTACAGATTTCCAAGATATTTGGCATATTCCAACAGGGTCGACTATCAAGGCAATGGATGAGCCAATTAGAATTTATATTGGAACAAAGAAGGTGATAATAATTGCTCCGGGTTCGGAAGTCGTATTAACCAGCGACAGGCAAATTGAAATCCTCAAAGGGACAATAGAGGTAAATAGAGTAGGAATTTTTTCTCCAGACTCTGAACAACAAGATACCGGGGCGAGTACAGAATTTATCGATTTGTTTGTTATTGGTACTCACTACTGGGTGATTCATGAGCCTGGTAAGCAGACTTTGGTTGGGGTATATGAGGGGGAAGTGGAGGTTAAAACCAGGGATGGGAAAACAGTCAGTGTTATCCCGGATGGTGACAAACCAGGGGTGGTAGTTATTTCCCAAAAATTTTCTCCTGTTAAGCTTACTGTCGCTGGTTTGATACTAGTAATAATTGTTGGAGGTATTGTTTTAATTTTAAGAAAAAAGCTTACCTCAAAAGTATTTAATAAAAGGAAAAAATGAAAAAATTAATCCTGCCCATAATTTTTATTGTTTTTATTTTTCTTCTGAGCCCTCATGTAGCTTATGCAGGTACTGATGCTGAATGCAGGCCTGTTTTCGATCAGGATATGAAAAAATGCACGGAAAATTTTAATGCTTGTATTCATTTATGCGGGGAGGAAACAAAAAAACCGGACGGGACCGCATATTTTAATTCTGGAGAAGTTTATTCAAGATGCACAAAAAGAGAGCAGTGCCAAGAAAAAAGTTCTGTCTGTAATGCTAAAGCCTTGGAGGATTTCTGGGCTTGCAGGAAGTCCGATAAAAAGCCTGAAGATTCAAAACTGGAAACTTCGTCACCAAGTCAGAACGAAGGACAGTCATGGTTGGAGTTTTTAGGCATTAATCCCTATCAAACATGGTTGAGATTAAGAGAAGTAGTTGAAGTGTCGGAATTTTTCGCAAGCGGTGATTTGGAAGAATTTCTGGAAGGAGGTTTTCTTAACCTGTCCGGCAGAAAAAGTATTCTACAGAAAGATAAAGAGTCAGTTAAGGCAAAAAAACAAGCTTTTGAGTCTGTTTTTGGCAAAGACTGGCGGGAACAATTGAACCAACCGAAAATAGATTCCAAGACCGAAGAGAATGCCTGGGAAATTCCTGTTCCAAAACAGGAGTCTGTTACCGATGTTCCCGGAACAACTGATACCAAGCGGTATTCCTGGGATGAAAATTCAGGGGTTGTGGTCAAATCAAATGACTGGGAGAAGATTAAGTTTAGAGAACCTGTTGAAGTTGAAGGAGTTACCTCACATGTTTTGGAAATGGGAGCAGGGGAACTGGAGGTAAAGGTCAGGAACAGCAACCTTTCAAAAAATAAATTTGGGGTGGATGCAGGATGGTTGGGAGTAACAGTCAGCAGGACACACTTTCGGGTTTTCAAAGATCCTGATAAGGATGTAGCAGTAGTTGGTGTATATGAGGGAGAGGTGGAAGTAAAAGTAAGAGATGGGAGCACAATTAAAGTTAAACCGGATGGAGATAAGCCTGGAGTTGTAGTGGTTTCTCGAAAACTTTCACCTCTAAAACTTGGTATTCTTGGTCTGGTAGTTGCAGGAATTGTTGGAGGCATTATCTGGTTCATTAAGAGAAAATCTTCGCGAAAGCTTTTAAAGAAAAAATGAGTTCAACGCAATTTTGGGTAGGGGCGCTGGTTCCGCCATTTATTAAATGGGCCAACCCGTACCTTAAAAAATTTTTTAAACTTAGCGAATTTGACAGCGCAACAAAGAAAAGGGTTTCTTCTAAACAATATCCATCATATTTCGGTTTATTATATGGCCTGTGGATAACTGCTTTGCTTAGTACTGGTTTTGCAGTTTTGATGTGGTTTATGATTTCCGGTCCGGCTTTTTTTCCTGACAAAAGTTATGCAGTGCTAGTTTTCCTCGGGCTTATTAATATGATAGGGGTATGGCTTATTTTTGGAGCATTGTTGGATTTAATATTTTGGCAGATCTCCTCGGAGAATTTTAGGGATTATGTAAAATTTCGACAGATTAAATCGGGTTGGGGATTTGATATCAATCAGCAAATTGCTGCTTTAGTCAAAATAGGAATTGTTTATTATATTACTAGTCTTCCACTAACTTTGTATTTGTTAATAAGTTAATTAGTCAAGTTTCAAAGAGGATACCATAGTATTGGCAGCATCAACAAATTTATCATAAGATCCTTCTTCAGCGCTGTAAGTTACAATGTAAGCCATTTTGTTTTTCATGGTTATCACCACCATACCTTTCATATCCATGCCCTTATTACTGAAAGAATAAACTAACTGTTCAGCGGTTTCTCCTGCCACGGAAGTATGTTGTCTATCCAACAATTTAAAAGTGGGAGCAGAGTTTTCTGTTTCTTTTAACCAAGCATCTGCTAGCTGATCTAAAGTTAATGCATCTTTAGAAGAAAGATTAGTAAATGAGACATTGACATTATCTACAAACTTATCATCACTGCTTTCTTTGGGAGAGCCGAAAGCCACCACTATACCAGTAGCCGGATTTTCTTTCATACTCCAGTCTTCAGGGTATTCCAAACTTAAACCATAAGTTGAATTGGTGTAGGTTTTGGTTTTAGGAGCTGATGGTTCTTCTTTTGTCGGAGTGGAAGTTTCTGTGGATGTTTGGGATGAAGTTGATGTTTGTTGGTTGTTAACAGATGCGGAAAACTTAAAGTTACCGGTGGCAATAAAAAAGACCACTATTGCTCCTATTACCACTGCGCCAATAATTATTTTAGGATCAATAACTCCTTTATCAAAGTGGGCAGATTTTTTCACTAGTTTAATAATCTGATATGAAAAACCATTTGTCAATACCATAAAATTTGCCCAATTTATTCTCGCTTAGCCTTCCTGCCGGCAGGCAGGCCTCAAAAATGGTAAAATCAGCCAGTGAATAGCCTAGAAGCAGCACGAACTCATCAAAGAACATTTTTAGAACAATTAAAGGCGAAAAAGGAGCCTTATATTATACAAGTCCAGGGTATTGATGTTGTTGTGTATCCAGGGGTATTCCCTCCAGTAACAGACTCCAGACTATTGGCTGCATATATTAAAGTCAACCCGCATGATAGAATTTTAGATTTAACAACAGGGTCGGGTGTATCTGCTATTGTTGCAGGTCTTCAGGGAGCAACAGGACTAGCTGTTGATTTAAATCCAGCTGCAGTGGTTAATGCGAATGAGAATTTTAAAAGATTTAATATTCAATTTGAATCATTAGATAGTGATTTATTTAAAAATGTACCACTCGAGAGATTTGATCAAATTTTTGTAAATGGTCCTTATACGGAAGGTGAAATTACTGACCCGCTGGAGCTTTCTTTTTATGGAGCTCAACAGTTTTTAAGTAGATTATTTTCTCAAGCTCATGCTTATTTAAAACAAAAAGGAAGAATTCTTATTACTTTTGCAGAATGGGGTGATCTAAACTTCTTTGAAAGAACTGCCACTTCAAATGGATTTGACATTAGAATTGTTGATAAAAAGACCAGCGATAACGAAAGAACGTATAGATTATACGAAGCTAAATTATCCAGACCGTAGAGATATTTAATGATTCTTAGCCTCAAAATTGACAAAATGACGCTATAGCGGAAATTTGTCAAAATTCTTAATCTTAATCTGGAAATTACCCACAAAAAAGAGCTTGCACTGAGTGAAATCGAAGTGTAAAATTTGCTTTGTGCCAATAAAATTTTCAGATCATGCAAAGTTTCAGCTTAGGAAACGTCATATTTCTCAAAGACAAGTTTTAGACGTAGTAAGAAACTCAGAAGAAATTAGGCCAAGTTACAAAAATAGGCGATTGAGACGAAAGTTAGTTGGTGGTAAAATATTACAAGTAGTAACTGCAACAGAAGGTTCAAGAATAACTGTAATAAGTAGTTACTATTTGAGGAGACAATATGAAAATACACTATGATCCAAAAGTAGATGCAGCCTATATAGAACTGGCTAAAGGTAAATATGAAGTAAGCCGCGAAATTTCTGAATCGGTAGTGGTGGATGAGGATAAAAACGGAAAAATTTTAGGGGTTGAAGTTTTAGATGTGTCAAAAGTTTTCGGTTCTAAATTCAGAGCAAATATGAAAAGTTCCTCTCATGCAGGTGCAATTGCCCACAGAATTTCAAAATAATTCTGGTAATTTCCCCCCAAAAGTCCTAAAATTTGCTTGTTTGTTTCTTAATATATTTGGTTTTGCGTTTGGGTAATTTAGGCATAACTTATACAATATATGCTATCTTTACTTTTGGGTTTTTCTATGGTTATGATAGATATAGGCAGACGGGATTAAAATTCAAGAATCTTCAGGTTCGTGGAGCAGATTTTCCGAAGCTAAAATATAAAAAATGGATATCTTTGGAATACTAGTAAGTTTAATAAGCGGTCTTATTGGTTCCGTAATTGGAGCATTTATTGGTGCTCGGGCTACTCTTAAGGCGACTAAAATAAGTTTAGAGGGAATATACAAACAAGAAAAAGAAAAAAGAGAATTTGAAGCTAAACAGCAAAATCTGATAGTTATCCATGCGTTACTTAAAGAACTAAAAGAGAACCAGTCAATCGCAAGTGAACTACCGAATAAACCCTTTAAGCATGTAATCATGAGCCGCGAGGCTTGGTCAGTTCATAAGGGAAGCATCTCCTTCATGACTGAAAAATTACAGACAAACCTCCCATATACATATTCGCTTATAGCTGAATATAATTCTATTCTTGACTATGACAAAGTTGCTAGTCGTGGGGAAGGGCGCAATAATGACAAAATAGAAGCATCAGCAAAAAAATTTAGCGAGAATGTAGGAGGAGTGCTTGCCCAACTTGAAGATCTTCTCAAGAATACTGAAGGGAGGTGAATTAGGAATGGATGAAAAACCAAAAAATACACACAATCTAAATGTTAATTTTGATTCTACTCCAGTTTTTTATACCGACAACATAAATGTTACGGCAAATGAAGATGGTGTTGTTTTTGATGTAATGCAAAGATTAATGAGCACAAATAATATTAGGATTGTAGCTAGAATAGGTATGAGTCGAGAACATGCTAAGAAATTGGTTACTATATTAGAGGCAACAATAAAAAGTGCTGAAAGTGCTATGCAGTCAGCAGAGAAAAAAGTAAAAATTAACTAATAAATTTAGGACTATCAACTTAAAGTTTTTGGAGGTGGGGGGAGAATTAGCAATAGGTAGTAAGTAGTATGTATTAAGGGGAAATTTTATTTAAATTGCACTGAAAGGGAAGTATCAAGAACAGAGGCCAGTCTTTTTAAGAAAGACAGGGAAGGGGTAGACATGCCGCTTTCCACTCTGGAAATAACAGATTGTCTGGTTTTTAGTTTCTTGGCAAGTTGCGCTTGTGTCAATCTTTTCTTTACTCTTGCCAGAATTAAAGCCCTAGCAATTTCATACTCCAATCTGCTGCTTTGATAGATCTTCCTGAACTCAGGATCTTTCAGAAGTATTTTTTTATGTTTCTCCCATGTCATCATAATATTAAAATTATATCACAATATTGTGATATTTCAAGTGCCAGTTTTCAGATGCAATTCATAATCAGCCAGTCTATTAATAGCAGTTTTTATTTCTCTTGCATCTGTCTTTTGTTTCTTTTTTTGGAACGCATGAAGTAGCAAGAATTTTCGATTTACTACTGCTACGTAAAAGATTCTAATATTATCACTTCCCAGAATGCGAAGTTCCCACAAGGGGGTACTTGAGACTTTCTTGGAATGTGGAGGACCTACCAAAATACCAAATTCCTCCAATAAATCTAAGACGTCAGCTATCTTATTTCGTGTTTTAGCATCCAAATTCTGGATAAAATTACGTATAGGAGAATTATCCTGTCTAGTTTCGTAATAGATAATTTCCCATTTCTGATTCATAAATTCAGTTTAGCATAATTTTTTAGAGTTTTTGGAGGTGGGTGGATTTGAATCCAATGTAATTTGGACCTATAATACGCATCATGGCAACAAGAGAAGAGAATGAACGAGATATCCAAGAATTTAAGGAGCGAATAGATGCAAACAAAATTTTAGAGGAAATTGGCAGGAATAGGTTTCAAAGTTACGGGAGAAGATCAATAGCTGCAGTGATAGTTGGCGGTGTTTTAGTGTCTTCAACATTTATTGATAAGCCGATATTTAACAGTGATGAATATTTTTTAGCAAGTTTTTTATTAGTTCAGATAATTATGGTGTATGTAGCATTTAATATATTTAGAGGTCATAATGTAAATAGAGAAATTACAGTTTTAAGAAATAGAAGAGAAGTAATGGAGTCCTCATTAGAAGCAAAGAGAAGGTATATTAGAGAACAATTTCATCAATAGCGATACAGTTAAGCTCAAATTATTAAGCTCTTGTAATTTAGAGTTTTTGGGGGTGGGGGGGAATTAGTAGCAGGTAGTATGTAGTATGCAGTATGGGTAAAAACAGGCTGGTTAGAATTTTGGGGCATTGGAGTCATTGTAGTAATAATCACACAAATCATAACCGGAAACGGTTTCATTGGTTTTAACCTCGGCTTTTCTTAATATTCTTGGGTTTTTATCCCCGCAACTTTCCTCTATTCCTGTTGGACAAACCGTGGTTGAATAACCAATTAAATTATCAGCTACTTTGTACCTTACATAATAAGTCCCTTCTTCCAGTTCAAAGGCATAAGGTTCCGGTTTTGAGGTTAAACTGCCTTTATAATCCTGGACAAAAATCTTTCCATCAGATAGCCTTTTTGCTTCAATTTTTCCTTCAGGTAAAACTTCAGAAGGATAACAAAGTTTTCCTGTTACGGTTCCGATCTGGTTCTGTTCAACTTCAAATTCAGCCCTGACCTCACCGCTTTTAATACTGACCCTGTACCAATTAAAAGTGGCTGTGTGGCCATTTTTTACCTCATAAACGTGAATATTGTATTCACCCTCCATTTCATTATCCACCTCTACTTTTCCATTAGGAACTCTTTTTAAGTAATCCTGTACCTTCGGCAATTTTTTAACATTTTCTACAGCTTGGCTTTCTGTCATACCGGTCAGGCTAGGAATGGCTTGTTCAGGAACCAATTCTTCTAAAGGAGTATTCTTAAAATATATAAATCCACCAATAACGATTAACACTAAAATTATTAATACAGGAATTTTCATGTTATTTAAAATATGGATATTTAGCCAACAAATTTTTGTCTTTATTGATAAATACCAGCCCAACGATATTGCCTATTAGTGCTAGAAAAACTACTCCGATTGAGGCAAAACTGACTATTTGGAATCCTAAAATGTTACTTAATCTGACCATCCCCAAAAAGATTAAAACAGAGTTTATAAAACTTAAAACCACCACTAAAGTATTGAAAGATTTAGAAAATAGTAACAGAAGAATCTGGAGCGTGGATATTATAAAAAACAACCCTAAGAAGGATGTGGGGTAGGCAAAAGAAAGCTCAAGACCACTTCTGCCGGATGTAAAATTTTCCCAATTTAAAAAACCCAAAAAAAGTTGAGCAGAAAGTATAAAAAGAAAAATAAATTTTAACTGCTGCTTAGTTTCTCTTTTCTGACTTGAAGCAAGCCTTAAGATAAAAGGAGAGATTATTAAAACAACAGCCAGGATAATTATATAAGTAAACATTAATTCCACACTAAGGCAAAATACTTGACTTGTCAAATAAATTAGCAGTAAAGTTAATTTAATGCCCAAATTAAATCAGCGCGGCTCGCCTCGCTTCGGCGAAGCTGGTATTATTCCGTTTGTTTTAGTCCTGATAGTAAGTTTGGTGCTAGTGGGGGGAGGAGTAACTGTTTATTCCCAAAAAGAGGTCATCTTAAAAAACCTGCCCAAACCGAACGGTTTACAATTACCAGCAGTCTTTTTTAAGCCAACTCCCAAGCCAGGAGAAATTACCACAAAACCGCCCAAAGCAGAATTGGCTAAGGAATCTGTTAATTATGAGACAAAAGGAACCGAGGTAGAGGGATTGCCAAATATTAATATGTATCCTCCCGAAGGTTGGAATCAGCTGGCTCCAAAGGACAGTGATGTTTTAATTTTTGAAGCGCCGGATAAGGATTATGTTTGGGTGGGCAAATCAAATCTTTGGATACAGGCCCGGATTTCAGTCAGGATTACTAAATCCACCGGAGAGAGTTTGGCAGAGGCGGTCAGTCAATATAAGAATTTATTTAAAGAGCAAATACCCACTGTTTATCTTTTCGAAAATAAAGATTTAATAGGAGGAGTTGAAGCCTATTATTTGGAAGCAGATCATGACTTAAGAGATATCAGAAGAGCTACAATAGAGGAAGAGTTGATAAAATCAGGTAAGAATTTTTCCCAGGCTGATTTAACTAAATTACTTGAGGTGGAGATGATCAAATCAGCCACCTACTTTTTACAAAAAAATGGCTATGATGTGGTTATTCAGGGAAGAGCTTCGGCTATTGCCTGGGACAAAAGAGGAGAAGAAATCAAAAAATCCATTATGAGTTTGATATTTATCGGGAAGTAAAGGTTCATTAGGATTAAATTCATTACCAGTGCCTAAACAAAAGGGATTTGTCTTGCTGATTATAATCATAGCTTTAGCTGTAGTTGCTATTGCCGGTTTTGCTCTAATTTCATTTCAGAAACCATCTGATCAACTTCAGATTCATCCACAAGTTGAAAAACCAAAATCTGCTCAGCAAGAATCCAAGTGGCAAGAAAAAGGAGTGGCGGTTGCCGGTCAATATGCGGATGCCGAGGTGGTTGATTTAGGTAATGGCCAATGGAGGATATATTATTCCATTGAGCCTGAAGTTTTTGGAAATAAGCTGGAGGTATTCTCATCCGTCTCTTCTGATGGAGTCAACTGGCAAAAAGAGGAGGGGGTTAGAAAAGAATTTGCCACCTTTCCTGATGTAGTTAAACTTTCCGATGGACGATGGCGGATGTATTTCCAAAATGCCGGTGTGATCAAAAGCGCTCTGTCTTCTGACGGACTCTCCTGGGTCGATGAGTCGGGAGTAAGAATTAGTAAGAGCGAAGCTGGATTTAATTTAGAAGATGTAGGCGCTCAGGGTTCTATCCGACTAGATGATGGTATCTTTGTGATGCTTTATCGTGGCACCATCAATGAGCCTTACAAGAGTGGTGAAAAGCTTCCCAACAAAGACACCCATGTTTATTTTTGGGCTACCTCCAAAGATGGGTTAAACTTTGAAAAGAAGGGGTTGGCTATTGATTCCAGAAATGAGACCTTGCTGGGTGCGGCTGATGGTGCCGAGTGGGTGAGATGGGATGATGGGAGTTTAAGGGTTTACATTTGGAGTTATGCCGGAGTTTTCCATGTAACTTATAAGAACGAGACTTTTTCTGAACCGGTTTTTGACTTTACGACGGCAAAACCAGATAAAATGGCCAAATTCTCGCCTAATCCTCCGGGGGATCCAACGCTGGTGAAGATAAACGGCAAATGGTTTATGTATTATGGTCAGCACACCAAAGGCATCTACTATGCAACAAATTAAAAAATGAGGAGGTGAGAAATTTGTCAAAAGCAGCCAAAGCTTTAATTTTAACCTGGGTGGTGATTGGACTAATTGTGGCTGGCGGAATAGGATTTTACCTGGGAAGAACAACCACTCCCAGGATGCAGAGCCAGCCTCCAACTATGCAGAATCAGGATGGTTTGAGGGATATTCAGCAACCAATAGGTGGTCAACAACCGCCACCAGGCACAAATCAGGGCCCACTTCCCTCTGGTGCGGCAGGTCAGAAAGGACCAGCTCCGCAAGGTGGACAACAAAGTCCTCCTCCTGATGAAGGACAACCCTCAATCCAAAGATGAGGATTTATGCAAAGCCGCCGTTGGCCTTTATAGAATTATAAGTTCGAGTCAGATTATCTGCTACTTTCTTCTTGTCTAATGTGGTAGGTATATTCATACGGTGTTTTTTATACCGTAACCATTCTTCGGGAGTAATTTTATCCGATGATTTAACAACCATACTTTCTGAAGCTCCGCTTTCCCAACTGATAATTTTAACCACTAATTTAAAGGCTAACTCTTTAACCTTTTGAGCTTTTAAAACAGCCAAATCCCGCTCTTCCTTAGTCATTGAGCTGTGATGATTTAATCTAGTGTTTTGCATCTAGGGTTGATATATTTTACCTCAATTCCCAGTCTAAAGCAATAACTAGAGTATAATTTCCCGAAGAAAATTATTGCTAGGGTTCCTGTAATCTTGCCTGAATTTCTTCCAGAGTGCAATTATTGGCTTTTGCACAGGAAGAGCCATGTGCCGTGCCCCGATCCCAGCAAGCATCAGAACAGGCCTTGTCTGTTTCTTTGCATTCTGTGTCCGGTGATGTTCCAGCAGGACACGGCGCGCTTACATACGGGCAGGCGTCTATGCAGCCCTGCAGATTAAACGTGTCCCGGCAGCTTAAAAAGCCATTAAAATCACATTTTGCCGTAGGCGGTGTGGTAGGTTTAGGTTTTGTCTTTGGCGCATCCGCTGCCTTGGGCTTGAGTTGTATTTCCGCTCCCGCAGGCACACTATCTCCCAATATATCTTCTATCGAATCCGGCCAGCGACTCATATCAAGATTACCCGCCCGCCATTCATCGTACCCTAGTGTCTCAAACCTTTCACGCAACCAATTCACAATATCCAAAAGTTTTTGTGCCAACTCCCGTTTTTTCCCCAAATCTTGTTCTTTACCCGCCAGGTCCAAAAGATTATTGATTATATATTCGGATTGTTCCCGAAAGATAGTTGACTCTTTTAAAGCATCCTTGCCTAGCGTCAAAATGATACGTTCATCCGTCGATACGGATTGCCGTTGAACCCAGTCCGTTTTATCTAGCCTGCCTTTCAAAAGGTCAAAGCGCTTTAGTACATCAGCCTCCTTTCTTATTCGTTCATCAAGCTCTGCGAAAATCTGCTTGGCAATCCCGCTTCCCCTCGGACGCCCGACCACCAATACAGCTCCGTCATCAAATGGTTCTATCGATATAATAGAATCTATACCTCGTGCCTCCTTAGCCAGTTTCAGCAACATATCTATTCCAGGCATGCGGGAGGCTCCCTTCTCAATAGTAATCTCGAATCCTCTTGTAGACTCACCCAATGCCCGGCTCAACATTTCATCTTTCCCAAGGACAGGGTATTCAAACCGCTCATCCCAGGCGGCCTTGTCCCATTCTTTGTGGAGCGCATCAGTTTTGTCAGCCCACTCCTTTAGCAGGTCGAATTTTTTGTTGGGGTCTTTGGTCAGCTCGATTTGTCCCAGATAATCATCTTCCAGATTTTTGCCGTATTGCTCTAGTGCCGCGGACTTATGGTATGCATTCTTACCTAACTTCGGAAGGTCACTGTCCGAACCGAAACGCTTCACACCTTCTTTTTCCCACTGCAATCCTTTGTCGGCGAGCTCGTGATACTTTTCCGCTTTTGCACTCCAGAATGTTTCGCGCTCCGCCTGCTGTTTGAGCCAATCCGCTTCCTCTTGTCTTCGCGCCACAAATTCCTTAGCTGTTTCCTGTGTTTCTTTCTTGGTTGCACGAAGTTGGGAGAAGTGGTTGACAGATCCTGTGACAGTAAGTTCCTGTTTTGTTTTATTGAAGGAAATTTGCAAGTCTTTTATTTCCTCTCTGCCAAGGTTTCCGGTGTGCCACAGCTGGGGTGTAAACTCATGGTTAGCAAAAACAGTCATGGTAAAGGAAATCGGCTCGGAAAACTGGATATTGCTTGGTTCAAGTTTCATGGCCGCCATGATGATGTCTTCGCCCACTTTTTGCTTTACATCTTCAGGTAATTCAAAAATGTTCAAAACTGTTGCGGAGATCTCATTTTTGGCAATACCTTGGGGGAGCGCATTGGACGATACTTTAAGTTTTATAGAACCGACAATTCCCGGCTGATGAAATGTTAAGAGTCGATAAGTACGAAAAAGGCCAAAACCGACTGCAGCCAAAAGAATCAACAGAAGTAATGCAACTTTGTACCTCGCCAAGGCTAATTGGCAGTATTTCCTTATTGCCATTTACCCCAATGTTATCACAAAAAATTTTATTTATACTGGATAATATTTCCCATGGTTCGATAGTTCGACTACACTCACTATTATAATTTGACTTACCACTAAGAAAGTCTTAGAATTTGCTCTCGAGTTTTTTGTTATTTATGTTATTCTTAATTTGTGGACATTGTCTCTACTATTTCCAAAAATGGAATTTCAATTAGGTTAACGGATGAAAGATGGAAACATATCATTTTGATGCACCCAGCTTTAGAGAATAAACAAGCTCAAATTCTTTCTACAGTTAAAAATCCTGAGTATATTTTTAAAGGTAAAGGAGAAGAGTTATTGGCAGTTTTCGCACTTTCCAAAAGAAGCTATATTGTGGTAGTATATAAGGAGACTGAGAATGATGGATTTATCATTACAGCTTACGAAACAACAGACAAATTGTGGTTGTTTAAAAAGGAGATAATATGGAACAAACTTTCGTAGACAATGTTTTACCAAAATTAGGATTAGGAGCTATCAGGAATATGCACAATGCTCCTTTGTGGTTTACTTATGATAGAGAAGGGGATACCGTGCATGTTATTTTTGAGCAAGCTTTAAAATCAGACAAATCAGCTTTGGACAAAAATGACATTATAGTAACCAAAAGAGGTAAAAAGATTATCAATATGACCATCTTAAACGCCAGCCGCCTCTTTAATTAATTCTGGACAATATTTCCCTCAATGAGTAGGCTGAGATACATCGGTTACACTTCCAAGGTAGAATTACACCTTGGGGAGGTGATTAAAACCGATGAGAAAAGCAATCCAATACGGAAAGACATTAAGAGCTAATCCTGTTTGTGTTCCAGATAAATGGACACTTTTAAGGTCTCTGAGTAAGGATATGTTGTCTCCTTCTGCCCAGTTAAAACTGGAGTGGATTATTTTCTACCACACAGTTGGTAATAAAGGAGTTAAGGCTACAGCTACCCACTTTGGAATCTCCAGAAAGACTTTGCATAAATGGCTTTCCAGATTTGATGAAACTCATCTAAAGAGCCTGGAAGATGAATCCAGGAAACCTAACAGGCTCCGGACTTGGATGGTTTCTCAAACTGAGGAGATAAGAATAATCAAATTAAGAAAAGATAATATGGAGTTTGGTAAGACTAAACTAAAGAGGCTGTATTTTAAGGAGTACAAAGTCAGCATTTCTACCTGGAAGATTGAAAGAGTCATAAGAGCTTTTAAACTATTCCCTGATAAGGCTAGTTATCAGAAAAGATACTTAAGAAGGAAGGATTCTGAGCCTAAAGTAAGAATTCATAAGCTAAAGGATCAGATTAAACAAATAAATGAGTTTGGTTTGCTTTGGCATGTAGATGCAGTCATTATCTTTTGGAATGGAGTCAGAAAAATCATATTCACAGCTCTTGAGGATACAACAAAGATAGCCTTTGCCAGAGTATATTCATCCAGTACTTCAAACCAATCAGAAGACTTCCTAAAAAGGTTGCATTACCTGGCAGATGGAAGAATCTCCGTCATTCATCAGGATAATGGATCTGAGTTTCAGGGTAGGTTTAAAGATACTTGTCAGAGGTTAGGAATAAAACAAATATACTCAAGACCATATACACCTAAAGATAATCCTGCCTTAGAGAGGTTTAATAGAACTATTCAGGAAGAATGGTTAAGCTTCTCTGAGGTAGGACTGGAGGATATCCAGGAAGCTAATGAAGAACTAACTCTGTGGCTGGTTAAGTATAACAGTATAAGACCACATCAATCCCTTGACTATCTCACCCCACTGGAATATGCTCAAACAAACTTCTTCCAAGTGTTACCCATGTACCCTGCCAGTACACTCAATTGTGTTTTCAAAAAGAAAGTCCTAAAATTTGCTTTTTTTAAAAGAAGTGGTAATATAACCCCAAATATGCAAGCTATTGAACGAGGTGGAGAAATAATCAGAGGAGTAGGTCAAAGGGTAGTCCCACTTGTAGCACCTGCTGGTAGATGGTTAATAGAACAATATAATGGTATTTGTTGTGGTTTTCCAGGAGGTAAAGCAGCAAGAGATGAGATGGAAACATTGTTAGCAGAACCTGATATGACCCGGAGGAATATGATCAAATTAATGGATTTAAAAGCATTAATTCCAGTTATCACCTTCGCTAATCATCTTCGCGGTGAGATAAATCAAAGACTTGAAGGGGCTTTAAGGCAGGCATTTGGAACAAATACACCTATCAGGTAATTTTCTTCAAAACGAACACTAAAAGTTAAGGTAGACAATATTTTCCAAAAGTCCTAAAATTTGCTCATTTTTTGAGCTTGGGAAAATTAAATATATCCGCAGGTGTAGCTACAATTCCACCCCCGGGTGGACATTATTCAATAACTTCTCTTGGGCGATGAGCCCATGTCTGATCGAGAACATAATGAAGATCCCCAGCGGCAGCACCTAGAAATTACCCACAAAAAGACTTGTCTTGAGCTTGTTTACCCTGAGTTGAATCGAATGGGCCGAAGGAGTAAAATTTGCATGAAAATAAGCAATAACTTATTGAGTAATCGGTGGTTTAGAGGGATCAATACCAGCTTCTAATAACTGTCGTGTTTTCACATCATGATTATATTCTCCTACAAATTCATTATATGACTGGGTAACTTGTTGACTTACCAATTTCCAATCACCAGAAGTCATATTCATTACATTCAGATTAGCATTTGTTCCCGTAAAACTGTAACTTCTTTCAGTTTTACCTATCTTGTCATATTTCTCTTTAGTTATTGTTAATTGACGATAATCAATTCCTTGATTTCCAGAAGGCCAGGGTTGAATTAGCTTACCTTTTTGTAATTCAAATCTTGTACTCTCAAATTCACCAGTTCTCAATAAAAAAGAAGCTGTTTGAATATTTGTTAAAAAACTCAGAGGATAATTCTGTAAGCTTGCCCCCAATCCTCCCTGGATTAATCTAGAGTGTAAATCATCAAAAATTTCAGCAAATTCCGGAATTGTACCTTTTAATTCACCTCTTAATTCCTTTGGATTAAGATTTGTAAAGGCGGAAGATACTTTTTCTGGCTGATTATGGGTAATTTCTTGTACAGCAATAGTGCCCAAACTACCAGCCCCAATTCCCAAAAGACCTGCTAAAATTACTCTAAAAGGTGGGGGGGGTATTCTTTCCTTCATGTGAACAAATTATAAAATATCTATGATTTAAAGTCAATAAAAACTCTGGTAATTTTCTCCCAAAAGTCCTAAAATTTGCTTGATATCCTTAGGTTTGAAGCTATTTAACCCCTGGGGTTGGAATCTGTATCATAGAAGTTAATGTGGTGCTCGATGACCCATTCTGCTTAATCTTCTTATCGATTTTCGGGTTGCTCTAGGATCAACCCGCCCTATAACTACATCTGGACTAATACTCATATCAGCAGTTTTTCCTTTACCTGCATGACTGATAAAACGCCTTTCATCTTTTTGCTTAGGATTCTTCCAAGAGTCCTTACCCTCTATGTTTTCTGCTCCCATAGTATTATTTTAACAGATTAAAGCAAAGAATACTTAAATTTTTAATATAGACAATATTTCCCAAAAGTCCCAATTGCACTGAGCGGAGTCGAAGTGCTCACCACTGAAGACTTGCCCTGAGCTTGCCGAAGAATTGCATTTTTAAAGGATAAGTCCTAAAATTTGCACTTTCTGTTAGAATAAATTTGTGGTTATAAAATATACTAAGCATGTATACGATAAACTCAAGCTTCAGGAAATTATAGAACTGAAGATTAATTTAAAAACTATTGCCGGAATTTTAAAAAACCCTAACACTGTTGACGAATCTATTGAGCCACACCAAAGCATAGGCAGTTTAAGTAGAACTTTATCTTTATCCGTAATTTGGAAGAGGGAAGATGGTATAATTAAAGTAATAACATTTTATCCAGCCAGGAAAGGTAGATATGAAAGCAAAATACTACGAAGACGCTGATTTAATAAGTTGGAAAATCTCTAAAAAACCTTTTGAGTATGCCACTAGAACTGGAGATTTTGTGGTACATTATAGTAGAGATAATGAACCTGTCTTAATAGAGATCTTAAATGCCTCTAAATTTTTAAAAGTAGCTAATAGCATCCTACCTAAAAAAATTCGGAAGCAAGTTTTGCCTCAAGAGGTATATCCTGCTGTAGCCCACAGGATTTCTAAGTAGACAATATTTCCCATGATTCGATCCTGAGCTTGTTTACCCTGAGTTGAATCGAATGGGTCGAAGGACTCACCACTATAGAAAGTCCTAAAATTTGCGACCTGAAATTAAGAGTATTTTTGTAGTAGTTTTTTTAATTTTTCAAGAAGTGGTCCGCGCCAATCGTCTTGTAGTTGGGTTTTGATAAGTTCTACAATTTCAATGTCTGTTTCTGATAAGTTCTCATTTTTTAGAGTCTTAACTATTGAAAGAATTTCATAATCTTCTTCATTAGGCAGAAGATATTCCTTTTCTTCCTCTTCAGTTATTCCATATTTATTGTTGATTACTGCCTTTCTTTCCTTTAAAAGCCTTTGGTACTCGCTATCATTTTCTAAAGCGCTTCTTAGAGCCTCACCTTTTAAACCTTGGGAAAGATAATAATCATCAATTTGCTGAAGCGATTTAGCCATTACCATAATTTTATACTAAATTATAGACAACATTTCCCAAAAGTCCTAAAGTTATAGATCTATCTGCGAGGATGGTAAAGTTTCCCCCTTGGAAAAATAATTCCGCCATAGCCTTCTGCCATTACCTTTTTACCTAATTCTTCCAAAGCCTTGAGTTCTTCTGCTAAAGTCTCTGTTGTAGGCTCTGCAACTTCAGGAGTCGCAGGTTCCCCGTTTGTTTGCGGAGGTTCATACTTGTTTATTCTTTCCCGTCTTTCCATAAAAATATTGAGATTAGGATATTAGAAGTAGATATTTTTGTCAATAGGACGGAAAGCTAAAGTTAATCTGGTAATCCCCCCCCCAAAAAAAAAGTCCTAAAATTTGCTCCTAATTTTTAAGTTAAAGCTTCTTTGAGAGAATAGAACATTACATCTCTTGCTGAGTCATTAAATCTTCTTTGTGCATCTCTATCAATACCTAAATCTTTGTGTCTAGCAAAGAAAATTGCGAAAGGAAGAGTACTACTTGCAAAAAAATATTCTTCGACTAATTCAGGAGTCATATTTGTTTGACTTAATGCTTCCAAAGTATGTTCTCTTTGTCAAGTACCCCATTCATGAAGACATTATTCTCTAACTAATGTTGCATAAACGGCAGGCGGCATTTTGAGCTTGGTATGGATCCTATCATAATTGTAGTAGTGAATCTGTTGGTAGATAGCCTCCA
>Ga0209542_10000571_pt1 | contig 89308 bp, 86 predicted proteins | sample RifCSPhighO2_01_FD_184028 | JGI IMG/M metagenome (GOLD analysis project Ga0209542, IMG submission 184028) | Soil microbial communities from Rifle, Colorado - Rifle CSP2_plank highO2_0.1 (SPAdes) (version 2) | ecosystem: Environmental > Terrestrial > Deep subsurface > Rock core/Sediment ...
ATGATTCCATTTATTTTCTAGGTAAAATTTACGTAGTTCGATAATAATCATTGGATTTTGCAGTTTCATTCACCCCACTTAATCCCACAGGATTAAAAGGGGGTGACAAATCCAATGAACCTAGACAAGGCTGATTATTTTAATCTCTTTGATACAGTACTCCCTTTCCTGCTTGATACAGCTCTTCTCGAGTGGCTGATATCGCCATTGATTCCATAAATACATGACTCGCACTCAGCCCAGTTATTTCTTCTTCTAAAGCCACTTCACAAATGTGCCCCTGGCAACGGAAAGGAACAAAAGAGATTAAATGGGAATGCTCTTTGTCAAAGTATTGTGAGCTCTCTACAAATTCAACGTATTCACGGGCACAAGCATTGTCAATCTCTCGTGCTGATTCTCTCAACACGTACTCTGAAAAGTATAAACAACTTTCTCTTCCAGAGCGTTTATGGTCGTGGCGAAGAACATCTTCTTCACTAAAACCCCGCTCGCCCATTATTTGTCTATAGGTTGCAGGTAATTCTGCTTCTATTCCAGACCTCCTCTGATAAAGCCTCTTCCTACGGTTCTTTCTCTGAGTCGAGTTTAAAGTTCCCCCGGGTATATCATACGAATGGTCATCAACAAAAAAAGAAAATTGCACTTCCTTACCTACGCTTCGGGCATATTTGCCAATTTTACAAGCTAATTCTAAGGTATAAGTAGAAAATTCTCCCCAATAGCCAATTCCTTCTATTGCTTCCTCTTGGCTTTCATCGTAGAACAGAGGGAAGTGTCCAGCTTGCAATACTATCTTATCTTTACCGCATTCGTCTATATCTGCAAGTAGGTGTTCTAGTAATGATTTCTCGGTAGCTATCATTTCTTTTTTCATTTTAACTACTATAAAGATACTACACAAATATTAAATGTATGTCCTATTTTTACTAATTCCATGCAAATATTTATATAAAAAGCCAGCTTTTTATTATAAAATGCTTATAAAATTAGACAAACTTGACCAGCGCCTTCTTTTTGAGCTGGATAAAAATTCCCGTTTGCCAGAAACAACTCTAGCCAAGCTCATCGGCAGAAGCAAAGAATCAGTAAGATACAGAATCGCCCAACTCAAAGAGAAAGAAGTAATCCATGGATTTACTATCCGGATTGATCCCACCAAATTAGGATATTCTTCCGCTAAGATTTATCTAACTTTAGCCAATAAGCCCCAGCAGAAAAAAGAATTTATCCAATATGTAAAGAAAGATAAGCGCTTATTCTGGCTGGGAATTGCTGAAGGCGCCTGGAATGCCGGATTAACTTTCTTCGTTAAATCTAATCAAGAATTTTTTGAATTAAAAAATGAGCTTTTTTCCAAGTTTAAAGAATTGATCTTAGACAGCCATACTGCCGTACTGGTAAACGTAAATATACACGACAAAACTTTTCTCTATTCAGCTGAAACTAAATGGCTGACCATCTTCGGCGCTCCTGAACAGCAAGAGTTAGACCAGACAGAAAAAGAGGTGCTCAAAGAATTGTTCCTCAACTCCAGAATAAGCTTAGTAGAAATTGCTCGTAAACATAATCTTACTGTAGATATCGTGCGCAGCCGTATTAAGAAACTGGAAGAGAAAAGAATAATCTCTCGTTACACTCTTAATATTGATTTCAATATTTTAGGTTACGAGTTTTACAAGACTTTCTTATATTTCCACAACCTAACCAAAGTAGACGAATTAAAATTAATGGAATACACCCGTAAGAATCCTAATATAATTCATCTGGTAAAGCAAATCAGTCCCTGGGATATTGAATTAGAAATAATGTGCGAGAGTTATCATCATTACAACGAAATTATCTCTGCTTTAACCCAGGAATTTTCTACTATTATTAGTAAGGTAGAAACCGCGATTATGGGGGAAGATTATGTCTTCCCGGCGCAGAAGATAATTTTTGAATCATAGAAAAAGATAACTAATTTTCTTTCCCATCACCCTATTCTCTATATTCCCAAACATATCTCCCAGCACTAAAAACTATTTAAAGCCCGCATTTTTCTAAATTAAGCATAACACCAGATTTAGGGATTTAAATCAAGTTCCCACTATCTATAGTGTTAATCTAGTGTTCAAAAAGAAGGTTAATGTTAAAAAGAGGTTATCAGATGTATTGTCCTTTTTGTCTGCAAACAAATACTAAAGTTCTAGAGAGCAGAGCTATCCAGGAATCTCTGCGCAGAAGAAGGGAATGTTTAAACTGTTCTAGCCGCTTTACCACTTATGAAAAAGCCGTCTTCCAGCTGAAAGTGCTCAAGCGTGATGGCAGAGAGCAGGAATTTGACCCAAAAAAGATCCAACGGGGAATTGAAAAAGCCTGCAATAAAATTGACCATGTTACTTTAGAGCAATTATCCCAAAAGATCGAACAGAAAATTCTTCATAAAAAAACTAATTCCATCAAAAGCACAGAAATTGGCAATATTATCCTTCAGGAATTAAAGAAGTTTGATCAGATGGCTTATCTGCGTTTCGCTTCAGTTTACAAATCCATTGACAATCCAAAATTATTGAAAAAAGAATTGAATTCGATGATTGGAAAATAAATAAAAGCTTTTAGGAGGAAAAACAAATGATTACCCAAATAAAAAAACGTGACGGAACCACCGTAGATTTTGATATATCTAGAATTATTAATGCTATCTTTAAAGCATCCCAATCTATTGATAATCCGGATCTTCCTCTCTCTTCAGAGTTAGCCGAGAAAGTAGTTGATTATCTGGAACTGATGGAATTAGAAACTCCCGAGATTGAGCAGGTCCAGGATGTAGTAGAAAAAGTATTGATTGAAGAGGGCCAGGTGCAATTAGCTAAAGAATTCATCATCTATCGCTACCGTCGTTCTTTAGTCAGGAATGAGCAGGCAGTGACCAACTGCAAGGCAGTAGAGAACCTCTTAAGCAAAGACCTCTATCTCAGCGCCCAGGCCATCCATGTCTTAAACAATTCTTCAGACCTAAACCCGCTGGGCCAGCTGATTTTTCTGGACCGCTATTCACTGAAATCTAACCATAAGAATATCAGAATCGGAGATTTAGTTATTGTCATCACTAAAGAAGATGCTAAATATCCTAAAAAAGAATTAGGAATAGTTCTTTCTATCGATGGGGATTTAGCTAAATTATACCTGCTCACCTCTGAAAAAGAATTCTCTCAGTCTATCTGGAAGTTAGACCGTCCTGAAGAATCTATCTTAGACAGCCAGAAACGGGTAGCTCGAGCAGTGGCCAGTATCGAAAAAGACCCAGAAAAAAAGAAAGAGTTCGAGAGGATTTTTATTGAAGAGCTAAAAAATAAACGCATCCAGCCAGCAGGAAGGATCATGGCTGGAGCGAACGTAGATCGGGACGGGAATTATCTTTCAAATTTAACTTTATACAATTGTTATGTCATTCCCTCGCCGAAAGATTCCAGAGAAGGAATCATTAAAACTCTTCATAATATGGTGGAGGTAATGTCGCGGGGAGGAGGAGCAGGAATTTCTCTTTCCACTTTACGTCCGAGATATGCTTTTGTACGGGGAGTGCACGGTAAATCTTCCGGTTCAGTCTCCTGGGGCGGTTTATATTCTTATGCTACTGGATTGATCGAACAGGGAGGTTCTAGAAGGGGAGCTTTAATGTTAATGCTGGACGACTGGCATCCTGACGTCTTAGAATTCATCGGCTCGAAAAAGAATAAAGGCATGATTGAAAATGCTAATATCTCTGTAAAAATTTCTGATGAGTTCATGGATAAATTGAAAAGTAACGGTGTCTGGAATTTAGAATTTCCAGATTATGATCATGATCAATGTCGAGATCTTTATCGTAATGAATGGGACGGTGACTTGCGCAAATGGAAAAATAAAGGTTATTCCACTAAAGTCTATAAAAGCATTAAAGCTAGCGAATTATGGGATTTAATCATCAGCTCTGCACATAAGAGCGCTGAGCCGGGCGTAGTCTTCATGGAACGTTATAATAAGATGAGCAACTCTTGGTACTTTAATCCTATTGTTTGTACTAACCCTTGCGCAGAACAAGGCCTGCCTCCTTGGGGCGTCTGCAATCTGGCCCATTTGTATCTAGCTTCTTTTGCAGTCCAGGCCGGTACAGATCCGCTAGGAATAATCTATAAGATGGATTGGGAAGCTCTGAAAAGGTCCGCTCGGATTTTAGTCAGATTCTTGGATAATGTTATCGACTTAACTCCTTACCATTTCAAAGAGATTGAGGAAGGACAAAAATCAGAGAGGCGTATCGGTGGAGGAACTTTAGGATTAGCCGAGCTGCTGATTAAGTTAAGGATTCGTTATGGCAGTGAAGATAGTTTGAAGTTTATTGACCAACTCTATCGGCTCATTACTGAAGAGATGTATTTGGCCTCTACTGAATTAGCTCAGGAAAAAAGTTCTTTCCCCAAATTTGACCGAGAAAAATTTATCCAATCTAACTTCGTCAAGCAATTATCTCGGGAAGTGCAGGATGCCATCTACAAAAAGGGAATGAGAAATGTTACCCTAACTACCCAAGCTCCTACTGGTACTGTGGGAAGTATGTTGGGAACTTCTACCGGAATCGAGCCTTACTATGCCTTTGAATATTATCAGCAATCGAGATTAGGTTTTCATAAGGTCTTGATTCCTTTAGCAGAAGAGGCCAGACAGCCAGACGGTTCTTTACCTAACTATTTCGTCCAGGCCATGGAGCTGACCCCCGATGAACACGTGAAAGTTCAGGCCACCATCCAGAAATGGACTGACTCTTCTATTAGTAAGACCGTAAATGCGCCTAGTGACTTTACCGTAGAACAAACTAAAAAAGTTTACGAGCTTGGCTATGATTTAGGTTGTAAAGGATTAACTGTTTATATCGATAATTCCAGATCAGAACAAGTCCTTTCCACCTCTGCAGATACAGAAATGAAAAATATCCAGAGCGCCCAGGGGATGGAAGGACAGCAGGGTTCAATCCAGTTTGAATCCAAAGATAATAACTCTGCTGATCTTCGGGAAGATAAGACTAATGGCATAATTTACGGTGCAGATGCAGGCAACCGTTGTCCGGCCTGTAGGAAAGGAGTGATGGTCAAGATCGGCGGCTGTACTGAATGTTCCAGCCAGTGTGGTTTCAAAGGCAGCTGCAGTGTTTAGTTTTTTTAATTTATTTTTTTAAAGTATTATCAAATTCAATATTCCCCAAAAGAGGTTAACTTGAAGTGAGAAAAGGCCAGGTTCAGGTATATACCGGCGATGGAAAAGGCAAGACTACCGCAGCTCTAGGTCTAGCCTTGCGGGCCATTGGCCAAGGGTTTAAAGTTTATATTATCCAATACATGAAAGGGGGAGCTTATACTGGCGAATTCATCTCGGCTAAGAATTATTTGCCTAATATCGAGATGATCCAGTTCGGCAGGCCTTGCATCAAACAGCAGAAACAGATGAAGATTGACGGTTTCAGCCCTAAGGGCAGTATCAACAAAACTATTTTTGATTTTGTCCGTGATGATATTGATTGCGGTTCTTGCCGGTATTGTTTTTTAAACGATGAAGTGCAGAAAGATTACATTAAAGAGGCTTTCAAGAAAACTTCCGAAGTGATTCTTTCCGGAAATTATGACTTAGTGATTTTAGATGAGGTTAATGTAGCTTTGTCTTTAGGTTTATTGGAATTAGAGGAATTTTTAAGTTTGATTAAGAAAAAGCCTAAAGCTCTGGAACTGGTTTTAACCGGGAGGGATGCTCCAGAAGAGCTGCTCAGGATTGCAGATTTAGTTACGGAAATGAAGCCCCATAAGCATTACTTTGAGAAAGGGCAGATGGCTCGAAGGGGAGTGGAGTATTAACCAATCATATTTAATTGATCCCCTAACTTATTTTAAATAACAGAATCTTTATATACCTCAAAAATGTTTAGCTAACTGTTCAAAGCATGGCCCCGGAATTAACTGAAGAGCAGCGCAAGGAACTGGAAGAGAAGCTTAAGCAGATGTCTCCTGAAGAGTTAAAAGAATTTCAGAAGAAACAGTGTATTTTTTGCCAGATCATCTCTGGTAAAGTTCCTTCCCAAAAGATTTACGAAGATAATAAAGTTTTAGTTATCTTAGATATTAATCCTGCTGCTAAAGGCCATCTTTTAATCTTACCAAAAGAGCATTATTCTATCCAGCCCCAGATCCCAGATAAAGAACAGGGCCATCTTTTCAGTATCGCTAAGAATATGTCCCATCTCTTATTAAAAGGGTTAAAAGTTTCCGGAACCAGCCTCTTTGCAGCTAACGGCTTGGTGGCAGGGCAGAAAGCCCAGCATTTTATTCTTCATCTCCTGCCCAGGAAAGAAGGTGATGACATACTCAAAGTTTCAGAAAAATTGATCGAAAAAGAGATGCGGGATAAGATTTACTCTTTGGTTGCCAGTAAATTTAACGAAGTAATGGGAGGAAAGAAAAAAACAGTAGTTCCACTGAAAGGACCTAAGCTAATTTCTGAAGAAAAACCAAAAGCACTAGATGATTCTATAATCACAGATTCTGAAGTAACAGATTCAGCAGTTTCCGTAATAAATAATCCTATTCCTGAAAGCATCATTGCTTTCGCTAAAGAAAAACAAACCAAACCAAAAACAAAAGCTAAACTAAAAAAATCTGCTGAAAAGCAAACCCAATCAGAAAAAAAAGCCAGTTTAGATGATATTGCTAACCTATTCAAATGATTATCTTACAAAAAAATAACCAAAATCTAACCTAAAATGAAATGCGAACATTGCGATATAATTGAGAGAAAGAACGCCTCGGAAATCATTTATGAAGATAATGAAGTCATTGTAGCCATCAAAGATTTAGTTCTAACTCCCGGCCAGATAACTATTTTTCCTAAAGAACATTTTACTATCTTGGAGCTGGTTCCAGATCATATTCTAGAGAAATGTGTTTCTATCGCAAATAAAGTTAGCATCGCTATCTTCGATAGTTTGGGCTGTCAGGGAACTAATTTTTTAGTCCAGAATGGCCTGGGCGCAGGCCAGATTGTTCCCCACTTTTCTATTGAGATTATTCCCCGAATAGAAAACGATAATCTTGATCTACGCTGGGATACTAAACCGCTTCCTGAAGATGAGATGGAGACTATAGTCATGACTTTAGAGAAAACTCTTTTAGAGATGGATCAGGAAAAACTAACCGAAAAAGCTGTTCAAGACAAACCCACTTCAGAAAAGCCAGGAATTAATAAACTCGATGCTGATGCCGCTAAAGAAAAGAATAAAGATAATTATTTATTGAAGTCGATTCGGAAGACACCTTAATGACCTAAATCATTTGATCCAGTTCTTCCGATGGCGGGCTTTTCTATCCAGTTAACTACTAACCAGTAAATAATAGAAAGATTTAAATATACGCTTCCCTCTTGAAAAAAGAATGGGGTTGTCCGATTTACTTAGAGAGAATTATTGGAAAAAGCTTTTAGTTACTGGAATAGCTTTAACCAATTTAACTTCCGGTTGTTTACCTGAGGGACATCCTCCTGTCGAACCAAGAGATTCCAGTTCAGATATAAGAGATACCTCTGCTGATGCTTCTACTGGATGTGCTGAATATACTTGCTATAATGACGAATGTATTCCTTTTAATTGGGTTTGTGATGGTGATAAAGATTGCAGTAAAGGTGAAGATGAGAAGAATTGTACTCCCGCTCCTCTCCCTGATACCCATGATTCTTCTTCAGATTCATCAACAGCAGACACATCTAATGCTGATTTAACTGACGCAGATTCTGGCTTGGAAACTTCTTTGATCTTTTATGACGGTCATATTGATACTATTTCAGATAGTTCAAAAGTAGACCTTAATTTTGATTCCTTTAGCATTAAATATGATTCTTTTCCTGATACTGAGACCGATTCTTCAGACGCAGATTCCGATCAGGAAATTCCTTTAATCTTTTATGATACCCCCGTTGATATGGATAAAGATACCCCATCTGTAGATCTTAACCTCGATTCTCTTTTGATTCAATACGATTCTCTTCTCGATACCCAGAAAGATTCAGCCGACGCAGATTCTAGTTTAGAAACATATCTGACCTATTATGATACTCTGATTGTTTCAGATTCTTCAAAAGTAGATTCTGGGTTGGAGACATCTTTAGTTTCTTATGATACTCTTATTATTCCAACTCCGGATACTTCAATAGTAGGTCTAGACTTAACAGATGATTCAATTGCAGAAACACAATCTTGTACTCCACAGACTTATTTTCAGGATAAGGATGGGGATGGTTTTGGCGATCTCAATACTTTTCAAGATTTTTGTTTGCCTTTAGAAGGTTGGGTTTTAGATCATACTGATTGTAATGATACTAATTCAATGGTATATCCTGGAGCTCTCGAATTATGTGATAATTTGGATAATCAATGCCTTGGAGATAATGAAACTGGAGAAATAGACGAAAACTTAACTCTAGAACAGAAATGCGGGTTTAATAATATAGGTGAATGTACTTTTTCAGTAGAATTCAGCTATTGTCAGGATGGAATATACACTGATTGGGCTGATTGTAAAGCCGTCTTACCTTCAGCAGAAATCTGCGACGGGAAAGATAATGATTGCGATAAGTTAATTGATAATGGCGGGAATCAATTATGCGACGATAAGCTCTATTGTAATGGATTAGAAGTTTGTGCTGGAGAGCTTGGTTGTCAGACTGGAACAGAAATAGATTGTTCTGAAAATAATCTTGATGAGATTACTGGTTGTGATTATAATCCTGACGATAATCTTTTTACTTTTGACTATTTTTCAGGGTTTATCTCCAGCTGTGATGAGTCGCTTGATGCCTGTACTTCCGGCAGCTACCAAACTATGACTCATGCCTGTGATCTAGACTTTTGCGGTGCAGAGTGCGATCAAGAAGACCTCTGTCTTTCTACACCCTGCGATTCTTTAGACGGTTGTTATAACGGGACTTATCGTGATTACCAAAACGTAAGCAACACTTGTTTGGAAGATTGTACTTGTACTGCCGCCGCATGTGGTCCTTATCAGGAAATAATCACAGATGCAGACGGAGATGGGTTTGATCTGCAATGCGAACAAGATTGCGATGATTTTAATTCCGGCATCGGTCCCGGCCTGGCGGAGTTATGCGACGGGAAAGATAATGATTGCGATGGGTTGACTGACGAAGATCTTACTCTGATGTTAGATGATTTTAATAAACCCAGTGGAAGCTTAGGTTCTAATCTTTTAGGCAATAACTGGGCCAATTATGGTTCGCTTGGACAATGGAAGATTATTGAGGATAATTATGCCCAAGTGACTTGGAGCGCTGGGGCAGGTACAAATCCTAGTGCAAGTTCAGAAATAGGCCATAAAGATATCTTTAATGTTCTGACGAAATTTAAGCTCTCAGAAGTAAATAAAGTGGGGGGCGGAGCTTTCCAGTTCGGAATTAATTGTAGTGGTGGATCCATAGAAGGAAATCTCGACGGTTTTGTTGCCAGTATAGCTATGAACAATTCCAGTACTCACTCAATTAGAAGGCAGGGAGTTTATATCGCTACCGGAACTCAGTCCATCCTCTCCGGAATTGATTATTTAATGCGATTCTCTTTTGACGGAACGAATATTGGCTTGAAGTTATGGGAAGAAACTGCTCCAGAACCGGGAAATTATCTTATTTCAGCTTCCACTCAAGATGTTAATGTAAGTAAGAGTTTTATCTCTCTTTACGGCGATATGGATAATGAAGAAACTGGTACGACTACAATAGACTATATCTTAGAAAAAGGATGCCTAAAATAAATCTTTTATTAGATCTGCTTCTTTAACCTCAACCCTTGCTGGCTTTTCTTCTTCAGCACATCCGTAGTTAGTTCCTCTACAAAACCAATAATCTTCTCTTTCTTCTTTTTCTCAATCTCTAACTTTTCTAGAAATAGGTCTAATCTCCGGTTTTTCTCTTTAGCTGGCGAACCACTTTTTTTTCCATTCATTTTGAAATAAAATCGTTGAAATATACTAAACATTTTAGATTTCGAATAGAAATCTAGAATTTTGGTATATACCAAAGGAATTAAGTTTAAGACTTAATTCATTTTAGTATATTTAAGATTTTCTGCGAAAACCAACTATTTTTAGAATGAACAGATTTCTCCACAAATCTTATAAATGAATTTCACTACTAATTAGGAGATGGAGCTCCGCTTCTTTCCTCTGGACTTTGACTACCAATTGCGAGAAGGAAAACCTTTTATCTATCTTTATGGTAAATTAGAAGATAACACTAAAATCTGTGTGATTCAAGAACATCAGCCTTATTTTTATGCCCAGTTCCATAAAACTAATTATGCTCAGATAGAAAGAAGATTAAAAGAATTAATTGTAGAGGGAAAAGATGGTCCGGCTAAGATTACCTCTTGGGAAATTGTTGAGAAGGAATTGCTAGGAAAAAAAGAAGAGTTCTTCAAGATTTATGTAAATTATCCTAAAGCCGTTCCGCTCATCAGCAAGGAATTATCTGACTGGGGATTAGACTGTTATGAACGTGATATTCCTTTTATTCATCGCTATCTTCGGGATAAGAATATTCTTCCTTTTTCTTTGGTTGAGGCTAAAGGAAAATTTATCCTCGATCAGAAGATGAGGGTTCCTCTTTTTGAAGCTGAAGAGATTAAGCCTTTCAGCAACGAAACTCCCCCTAAATTCAAGATTTTAGCTTTAGATATCGAAACTTATTCTCCAGAAAGGATTGAAATCAATCCCGAAAAAAATCCGATCTTAATGATCGCCTTTTATGGAATTGATGAAAAAGATAAAGAATTTCGTAAGGTGCTTACTTGGAAAAAGTTTCGGCATAAATTAGATTATCTAGAGACGGTCTCTGATGAAGTTGAATTATTGCAACGTTTCCGTCAGATCATCCTTGATTATCAGCCAGATATTTTAACCGGCTATTTTTCCGATGGGTTTGATTTACCCTACCTTCATCTCCGGGCAGAGAAATATAAGATTAAGCTAGACCTAGGTCTGGATTATTCCGAGCTGGAAACAGGATCAAAATCAGATTTCCGGGAAGGAAAGAGCAGGATCACCGGAATTCTGCATCTAGACAACTTAAAATTTATTCGTAACATTTTCGGCAAGAATCTCAAGACCGAAAGTTACTCTTTAGATGCAGTTTCAGAAGAATTGTTAGGGCATCGAAAACATCAGGTTAAGATTTCCGAGTTAGCTCACACCTGGGACCATTTGCCAGATAAGTTAGAAGATTATTGCGAATATAATCTTCACGATGCCCATCTTGCTCTCCAATTATGCCAAAAACTTCTTCCGGACATGATTGAATTTACCAAGATTATTGGGATACCCACTTTTGACTTAATCCGAATGAGTTTCAGCAAATTAGTGGAAAATTATATTCTTAAATCCGCAATGGAGCATAACGTGCTTGCCCCTAACCGTCCGGGAAAAAACGAAATTGACCTGAGGATGGACCAGACTTATGAAGGCGGTTTTGTCTACGAGCCCACTCCCGGATTATATTCAGATCTAGCTGTATTTGATTTCCGTTCTTTGTATCCAACTATAATTACTGCCCATAATATCGGTCCGGAAAGCCTGAACTGTAGCTGCTGCGAGTTAGAAAAAAGAAATAATATTCCTGGAGAGAAGAATTATTGGTTCTGCGCCAGAAAAAAATCTTTCCTCTCTAAATTATTGGAAAGGTTAATTCTGATCCGGGTGGATTTAAAGGGAACTCTTAAAGAGGCCAAAGCCAATGGTGAAGATACTAAAATGCTCGAGTCTCGTTCCTATGCCATTAAGACTTTGGCTAACTCTTTTTATGGCTATACTGGCTTTTTCGGGGCAAGGTGGTATTGTCTGGAATGCGCTAAAGCTACTACCGCCTATGCTCGAGATTATATTAAAAAAACTATTGAGAAAGCCCAGCAGAAAGGTTTTGAGGTAGTTTATGCGGACACAGATTCTTGCTTTTTATTACTCAAAGATAAACATTTAGATCCGGCTCTAGAATTCATGAACGAGGTTAATTTTGATCTGCCAGGTCATATGGAGCTGGAGTTCGAGGGGTATTATCCGAAAGGAATTTTCGTAGCTGCCAAAGGCTCAGAGAAAGGTGCTAAAAAAAGATACGCTTTAATCTCTGAGAACGGAAAAATAAAAATAACTGGTTTTGAGATTGTCAGAAGAAACTCTTCCCCTCTGGCTAAAGAAGTGCAGATGGAAGTCTTAAAATTAATTCTTATCGATAAAAAAGAAGAAGCTTTGTTTTATCTGAAAGGAAAGATCAAAGAATTGCTGGCCGGACAAATCGCTAAAGAAAAATTAGTGATTAAAACCCAGATTACCAGGGAATTATCTAGTTATACTTCCATCGGCCCGCATGTGGCCGTGGCTTTAAAGATGCTGGAAAGAGGAATAAACATTTTTCCAGGAGTGGTGATAGAGTATATCATTGCTAAAGGCAGCGGCTTAATTCGGGAGCGGGCTAAACTGCCTGAAGAGGTTAAAGATGGAGAATATGATTCAGAATATTACCTGCATCATCAGGTTCTTCCAGCTATTTCCGGAATTTTCGCGGTTTTAGGATATAAAGAGGAGGATCTGTATAAAGACAGCAGCCAGACCGGGTTAGGTCAGTTTTTTTAAGGTGAATTAAAATGACTTTTCCATTTCCAATTAACAAACGTCCACCAAAAGAGGTTAAACTTCATTTCATTGAATTTAGGTTGAAAGGCTATGCTATTCAAGACCAAATTAGTGGACTAAGAGGGGGTTATTTCCGTTCCCAAAAACCGTCCCTGCGCATTTTCGATCCGGAATTTAATCGGAAAAGAGAAATATTAATCAATTATCTTGAAGGGGGGAATAATTATTCTACTCTTTGGGGTTTTAAATATCATCCTGGAGAGAGGATTATCCATTGCGGATTAGATTCAGTGGTGTTAACTGTAAATTATAGTGATCAGAGGCAATGCGGGGATATTGTAACTCAATCTTCCCCCAGAAGAAGTTACGAGACAAAATTTTTATCTGCGGTTGCAGAATCTTTGACCCAGAAAGTAGACGAAGTTGGAAATACCCCCCCTCTTTCTTCTAAATCTTGGTTTAATTGGTCAGGAATCAAAACTTATCCTAAAGATTTCCAAGATACATTTGGAATTGCCCTCAAAGAAGACCGTGCTTTTTCTATTAAAGAAGTTTATGTTTCCATTTGTTTAGAACATTTAGGGGTTAAGGCCGGAAAGGGTAACAATAATCCTAGCTATCTGGCAGAAGAAGTTGGTGGCGGGGCTTGTCGGCGCTAGGAAACAGTTTAGATTGACCTCACTTTCCACTTCTTAAGAACAATCACCGTTACCTTTATATTCCACCCGATAAATCCTAGAGTTATGGAAATCGGCGGACAGGCAGTGATTGAAGGAGTAATGATGCGCAATAAAGAGAAGTTCGCTGTAGCCGTAAGATTAAAAAACGGCCAGATCAAGATTAAGAAAAGCAGGAATTCTCATTATCCTAAGATATTCCAAATATTCTTTATCCGAGGAATTGTGGGTTTGGCTTATACTTTATATGATGGAATCAAAGCTTTGGTCTGGAGCAGTAACCAGCAATTGGAACATGAAGAAAAATTGACTAAGAAAGAAGTTAGTGGCACCATTATATTATCCTTGCTTTTTGCCTTGCTGGTCTTTGTAGGGATTCCATTCTTAGCTGCTCGTTTCGTCCAGCCGGAAGGAATACTATTTAACGTCCTCGATGGAATCTTCAGGTTAGTCTTATTTTTAGGCTATCTTTTAGTGATCTCTTTTATGGAAGATGTAAAAACTTTATTTCGCTATCACGGAGCAGAGCATAAAGCTATTGCCTGTTATGAAGCTAAACAGAAATTGACCATAAAAAACGTTAAGAAGTTCTCCCGTTTCCACCCCCGCTGTGGAACTTCTTTCTTGTTTGTAATTTTAGTTTTATCTATCCTTATCTTTACTTTCATCCAGGGCTCATTATGGACCAAGTTTTTCGGCAGAATTCTATTATTACCCGTAATTGCAGGGTTAGGATATGAATTGATCAAACTCAGCGGAAAGTATCGGGAGAATTCTGTGGTTAAAGCCTGCATCGCTCCGGGTTTATGGCTGCAGCGGATTACTACCAAAGAGCCTACAGATAAACAGCTGGAAGTAGGGATTAAAGCTCTGGAAAGTGTGGTAAGATAATATGTGTTTTCGTTGCTAAATATTCCGCACTGAATATTCCACTATAGAATTCTTTATATCTTTAATCTTAAGCGAATTCAAATTGATTCAACCTTGAAACCTAAAACCGATCAGAGATCTCTATATGAACTATTAAGAAAATTACATCTTCAGGTAGTTAATGAAAGGGATTTAGGCAGCTTATTAGGATATGGTATAATGGCTAGCTTACTCCCTTTCCAAAGCATTTCTAATGATGGCGATGAAAGAAAGTATGAACAAGTTAAATCCTGTTATGATGGTTTAGATTTGTTAATCGCTTCTTCCCGAACGATAGATAGTTATGCCCTGGTTTGTGAGATGAAAACAAGGGTAGATCCTGCTCTGGAGAATTATCCAGCTCATCAGACTGACGAAAATAGTCAGACAGATTTACTTCCATCTATCTTCCTGCGTTTGACTCAAAGAAGCAGCTTTAATCCCGAGGATCGTTTAGTTAGAGATGGGATAGCTTTATACCATCGGGTCATGGGTGAGGGCAAACCTCCAGAGGGTAGAAAGAATACTCTCACTCAAGATTATCGCTCTATTGAAGATATTTTTGTAAGAGGTACAAAGTAAGATGAATTCTGAAACTATCCCCCAAATTGGGGGTTATCATGATGTCCGAGTACCTCTTACTGACGTTTATGAATTAGCAGGACCAGACGTATTTAAAGAGTTTGAGGGAAAAGGAGGAAACCGAAATTTGGTGGTTATGCCCTTAGTTTTATCTGACCGTCTAGAAGAGACCAAAAAAGGTGAGGGCAGCGGTGAATATGATACTCTAAAAAGATTAAAAGAGATTGTTAGCTCTCCTAGAGAAAACCCAAGAGAAGGGGTTAGTATTTATCGTGTTTCTGAGGGTTTAGATCTGGCTTTGGTAGACCGGCCTTTAGTTGACCCAGAAAACTTTTCAGTAACTGGGCTAGAAAAAGTAGTCGCAGACAACTTCTCCTGCCCAGAAAATCATCCTGCTATTATCACCACCAGGCCAAGTTTACATGTTAAATTATCCAGCCGGGGAATGAGGGTAGAAGATCCCGAATTCTTATTGATTGGTCCAGATATTGTTCAGGAGGGGATTATTCAGGGTAACGATAAATTATTAGCCAAATTGCAAGAAAATAGCGGAGAATTACCTTTAGAAGAAGCAGTAGATTTATTAGGCCGGAAATTAGGTCTATACCAACACCAGTTTGTTAATTTTGGTGGAGGAAACTTTGCTCGAGTTACCGGAGAATACCAGCGTAATCGGGGCGGAACCAGAATTATCGATGTTAAAGAACCAAAAGTTTTGCTTCTAAACCAGCAAGAAAAAAGTAAAAAACTGAGGATCGGTAATATGTACCAAGATAATGTTTTAGGGATAACTCCTAATGATATGGAACAATATCTGGCTCTGCAGTATGGTTTGCTTAATTCGGATGTAGAACTATTTTTCCTTTGCGGCGGAGCTGGATCAGGTAAAACTATTCTTAGTTATGTAGCTGCTGTGGATCAGATTTTATGTTATAATAGTGAAGAACGCCATCGGAGAGGAGAGAGGGGGGATGAGAAAACCGGAAGGTTCCATCATATTGTCCTCTTAAAGCCCTTTGAGACCATGGGCGGGAAAAGAAGAGAGGTCGGTTTCCTTCCTGGAAGCCTTTATGATAAGATCAGAAAACAATTAGATTCTTTTGCTGATGCCCATAAAAAATCAATTTTAGGAGATAATATCCCCTTTGAAGCCATGTTTTTGCATCCAAAATATTCTAACGAGTTTGAGGAGTTGAGAAGCAAGGAGATTAGTAATATTAAGATTGGTGGTCGTGCCCATCTTCCCCCTCATTGGGAAGCCATAGAACTAACTTATTCAGGATTTTTAAGAGGGCGATCTTTTCAGGACACTTTGGTCTTGATTGACGAGGCTCAGAACTTTACCCCTTACGAAATAAAAACCATTATTGCCAGGATGGGATTTGGATGTAAAGTAATTGTAATGGGCGATCCTTATAACCAAATAGATAATCCTTTATGCTCTCCTACTTTTAATGGCTTGACTCATGCTATTCAGAAGTTTCTTCCTGAACCTTATTCCGGAGAATTGAATCTGCCTAACGTCTATCGCAGCCAGATGGCAGAACATGCCGCCAACTGGGCTGCTTATCAGTAAGTAATTTAATCTGCAAATCCTCATTCATCTAAAAAAATATAAGATTACTCTTTAAGCAATAACCTTGCTCACATGTCCTTCCTTATTAATCCTGATCACTCTCTCCACAAAACTTTCGATCTTACTTTCGTGAGAGACGATGATGGTTTGTTTTAATCCCAATCGATCTAGCACTTCTCTGACTTTATCTAATTGTTCAGAACTAAATCCATCGGTAGGCTCATCCAGAATTAACAGATCTTTTGTTCTTATCTCCTGGATGACTTGATTGATAACTTTATTTAAAGATAAACGGTAAGCTAAAGCTGCGGAAGTCTTCTCTCCTCCGCTTAAGTTATGGAAAGAAACTTCATAGCCGTTCTGTTCGATGATGGGAGTGAAAGAATCATCTAATCTGGAATAAATATTCTCATCATCAATTAAAATGGAGAACCATTCTTGAAAGAGCAGATTAAAGAGATGGTGAATATTCAACATCACTTGTTTTTCTATGGTCTCGGTTAGAGGAGAAAAGTATTGGTCCAGCCAATGATACAATTCTTTCCATCTGCTTAATTTATTCCTGAATTTATTCTGTTCCTCTACAATTTTTTCCTGCACCTGCTCCTGTCTTAAGATTCCTTCTAATCCGGTCTGAAACTGGGCAATCTTTACTGAAACAGATTTTTCTTTTTCTTGCAATAGGTTTAATTGCAATTTAAGTTCAGTAAGGCGCAAGCTCAAATCATTTTTTGGAGCCAGTTTCTCTTCCAGCAGAACCAATTCTTTCCCCAGTTGATTTAATAATTCCTGATTTTGAACCATCTGTCTTTCAGTCTCTAATTTTGCCTGTTCCACATATATTTTTTTAGAAAAGCTTTCCAGGAAAACTTTGGCATCTTTAATCTCAATATTCAGCTGTTCCAAAGAACTTTTTTTCTCTAACTCATCTAATTGCAGAACTAGACGATTATTTTCTGTAAGCAGCTGATTGAGCAATTCTTTCTTCTTGAGCACCGACTCTTTTTTTTCCTCGATGATGACTAGTTCCAGCTTAGTCTTGGTCAATTGCTGCTCTAATTCCTGCAGCTTTTCTATCCTGCTTTTTACTGCCTCTTTTTGTTCCCAGATCTCTTCTTTCTTAAGTTCAAATTCCTGCAGCAACCGCTGGGCAGTATTTATTTTTTCTTCTTCCTGCCCCTTAATTTTATGCTTATGTTTCTCCGAAACATCCTGTAGGCAGGTGGGACAGCTCTGCAACAGAATGATCTTTTCTTTAAGTTCATGCGATTGGTTTAATAAAGTCTGGTTACGGATAATAATCTGTACGGTTCTTTCTAACAATTCTTCCAACTGCGCTTGTTTTTGTTTTAATTTCTCCTTATCTGCTATTTCTAAACTTAACTGCTGTTTCAGTGCCTCTTTTTCCGTTCTGCTCACCATACTTTTTTCTATCTCTTTAATCTCCGCATGAAGTTCTTTGAGATTTTCTTGTAGCTGGGCTAATTTACCTTGGAGAGAAATTCTTTTAGTGAATGAATCATTTTTATTTTTTTCTAGTTCGCTTATCTTTTTGGTTACTAACTCTAAATTTAACTCTTCCGGCAGTAATAGCCTGCTGATTTGCTCTTCCAACTCTTCTTTTCTTTTGGTTAAATCTTGCCTTTGGTTATTTTTCTCGTTGATTAAAGCTAAGATGGTTTTATAATGCTGTTTTAATTCTAAGAATCTCTGTTGCTCTTTCTCAATCAGATCCAATTCGTCTTTCCGCTGCAGAATTTCTCGCTCTAATTTTAATTTTTCCGGACTTAACTCTTTTAGATTTAAATCCAGTTTTTCTTTTTCTTTTTGGAGCACTTCTAGCTTATTTTTTTCTTCCTCAAACTTTTCAGTTTTAGTCTCTAATACTGCTAATTCAGTACGCATAAGTTTTAAGTAAATCTGTAAATTATCTCGAATATTTTTATATTTATCAATATTGAAGATCTTCCTAAGTACATCTAATCTGATCTCCGCATCATCTTGAAGGATTAATTTCATCTCCTCCTGGGGCGTATAGATGGTATAGCGGAAAATGTAATTCTTGTTTTTGGTCAAGAATTCTTCAGGATAGCCCAATAAAGAGATAATCTCCGCTTTCAGCTCTACGGGAGTAAGATCTTTTTTAGTATTATTAATTACTATGGATCCAGAAGTCTGTTTAACCGAATCTTTTTCTTTCTTTAGGTTCCGATTAATCAGAATTGAATTATCATTGATCTTAAACTGCAATTCTACACTACCTTGGCTGCAGCCTTTCCTCAGCAAAGCTTCTCCGGGCAAGTCCGGCCTGCTGATTCCGAAGAGAGCAAATTCTATCGCCAGCAGGATAGTAGACTTTCCTGAACCGATATCTCCAGATAATAAAGTAGATCCCTCGAAAAGAGTAATGGTTTCATCTAGATAGGAACGGATATTCTTTAATTTTAATTGCTGCAGAAGCATGCTAGTTTTTAGAGAAATTAGCTTTTATATGCATTGTGGTAATGGAGAGAACAGATCTTCAATCACTTTTATTTCTCTTTCCAGATATTTTAACTACCTTGCTGTAATCAGCAACTGGAATATAACTGTTAGAAAGAAAGAAGATTTATTAACCAGTTAATTTGTATTTTCTTTAAAAAGCAGGTGAAGAGAAATGGAACAGAGATTTGGAAGATTTAAAATTATTACTGGACCGGTAGGTTCTGAAAAAGATAGATTAATCCAGATTAGTTTAGATCGGCTAGTTGCTAGCGGTTTAAGTAAAGGTGGACTAAAAGGGAATGGAAATGTGCTGGTTGCCCGCCATTATAAGGATGATCCAAATCCGGATTTAATTGGTAAGCATGAAGTCTTAGTTACTGATTCTGTAAAAGAGATTTATGAAAAAATTACTCCCGAAACCGGAATTGTATTTATAGTAGGAGCAGGCCATTATCAGCATCCAGAAATTGTTGCCTTAGCTGATTCTATAGTTAGAAGTAATCGTCGATTAACTGCGTCTGGTTTAAATTTAGATGCGGAAGGCAATCCTTTTGGGCATATGCCTGAACTAATCAGCTTAGCTGATGAGATAGAACTAACCAATGCTGTCTGCCATAAAGTTTCGATCGGCACTTGCAGTAATACTGAAGCTAATCGTAGCGGTATTTTATCAACTGGAGAATACACCCCTCTTTGTACTTACCATTTTTATTATCCTGATGCGCCGGAAGTAGTTAGTCCTAGCCATTTAGAAGTTTATACTGGACCAATGTTCTCTGGAAAGACTACCAAATGGTCTAGTAAATTAAATAAAATGATGAAAAGTCTGGGAGAGGATAGAATTGCAGTATTTAAATGGCTTAATGACCAGCGTTATGAACAGCAAGGCCAACAAAAAAAACCTTTTGATTCGGATTTTATAACTTTAAATGATGGGGGAAGGATCCCGGCAATTTTAATCAGAAATGTACAAGATATGTCTGATTATTTAACCGAAAATCCGAGAAAGAGAGTAGTTTTCAAGAGCGAAGTTCAATTTATTCCAGGCGCTTCTAAATTTTTTTCTGAGTTGCTAAAAAAAGGCTACCAAGCTTACCTAGATGGTCTTATCAGAGGTGCAGAGAGGACCAAGTTTGGAGAGATATCTGAGTTAATCTGTTTGGCCAATATAGTACATGTAAAAAGTGCTTATTGTCAAAGCTGTCATCGCCCGGCCACAGAAAGCCAAGATCGAGATTTATTGAGGGGCGGCTCAAGAGAATCCCAAGTTAAAGTTGGCGGCAGCGATCAATATGAAGCTAGATGTCTAGATTGTTTAGAACATCCATTAAAACCAAACCAGTACACTTTAGCACGTTTTAATGAACGAGATTAAGGTTTAAAAATCTTTAATACAACTTCAATTCTTTAGTTATTTCATCAATCTTCTCTTCTTCATCAGGACCGATAGCAGCAGTAGTTTTAGTTCCCGGAGCGATGACGGTTCTGCCTGCATCGGTGATCAAAGCCGCCACTAAATCTTTATCTTTGGCTAATTGGAAATATTTAATTAATTCTTTCTCATCTTTTACTTTTAAGACAATTTTGGCCATGCCTTCTTTCCTCCAGGCTTTAACTTTCTCTGGATCGGACTTCAATACTGCTTCTACTGAAGCATGGGCAGATTGGGAACAGGCCTTGCCTTTAGGCAGTTTCAGGTCTTCTCTGATTAAGATCACTTGTTTTAAGTTCGTCATCAAATTAAGAGAAAACAAAAAGAGTTTAAAAAATGTTTGGTTAAATAGATAATAAATTTCAGTTTACTTTTTCAACCTTTCCAACAACTTCACTTCAAATTCATCCCTGCACTTTCGAATGGTTTCTTCTGGATATCTGCAGCCAACTCCATACCCTAAAAGAACCGCTTCTAGACCCGGAGGCATAGGTTCTGATTTAATTCCTTGGGCACTTTCTCGTTTAGAGGCATGATATAGGAATAGATCATAATTTCTTGCTGCAAGCAAATCTTTAACTTTAAGTTCTTCATCACTAGTGTCAAGTCTTGCTCCAATCCGTCTTTTTTCTAATATTCCCCTAACTTCTTCCGCCATTGCTGGGGGACCATAAATCAGTATTGAATAATCCTGTTTTCCTGACTCAGAAGCGGGATAACTGCCAGGGCCATCTTTAACAATTGTAGAACTATCCGGTTGAGAACTATCCCCAACAGAAAGCATACCATAGGAATAGCTCCTGTCTATATATTCATTTATAGTCTCTAGAATATAATCCATTCAATTAAGCTCAAAACCCTAATTTTCCCAAAATAGTTTCCGCATCAAACTCTTCAAAATCAGAATACTTTTGTCCTGTACCCAAGAACAAAATCGGCTTCTTGATAGTATAAGCGATGGACAAAGGCGCACCTCCTTTCTCATCCACATCTGCTTTGGTTAAGATCGAGCCATCTAATTCCACCAATTCATTAAATTTTCGAGCTTGTTCAATACAATCATTTCCGGTAATAGCTTCTCCTATGAAAACTTTTAAGTCGGGTTTATTGATGCGGATGATCTTCTCCAATTCTGCCATTAGGTTAGTATTAGAATGCAATCTACCTGCTGTATCGATAAGAACCACATCAATTTTATTTTTTTCGGCATATTTCACGGCATCAAAAGCTACTGCTGCTGCATCACTGCCATAGGCATGCTTGATCATCTTGACTTTCAGTTTATTGGCATGCTCTTCTAATTGGTCAATCGCTGCTGCCCTGAAAGTATCTGCTGCTGCCAGCACTACCGAAAAGCCTTTCTGCTGGAGATAATAAGCTAATTTAGCAATGGAGGTAGTTTTTCCTGAACCATTTATTCCGAAGAAGGCAATAATATATGGTTTTTTCTTTTTGATTTTATCTAATAGATTTACTCTTTCAAAAGTTAGGATCTCAGTAAGTGTTTCTTTAAGAGTTTCTTCGATTTTGGCAGAAACATCCCGAGGCAGGGGTTTATCTACTAATTCCGTTTTCAAATTTTCTTTGATTTTTTCAATCACTTCTACTGAAACGTTATTCTCTAATAAAGCTAATTCCAGATCCCAGAATAATTCTTCAAACTTTTCTGCAGAAATGGTTTTAGTGGTAACAAACTCTTTGAGTTTTCCGAAGAAAGATTTTTTAGGCTGCTCTTCAAGAACTTCTTCTTTAAGGGTTGGTTTTATTGGCTCTGCTTTTTCTCTGATGATTTGTTTTTCAGGGATCGTTTCTTTTTTAACCGATTCTATTAATTTACTATTTAATACATAAATCCAGCCAGGCTGCCAAGCTTTCTTTAATCTCCAGTCAGTTTTAATCGCTTCTTCCCAGCTCTTGCCGTTTAATAAAACTTCTAAAGCCAATTGCGGTGCTTTATGAGCTAGGATAGCCACATGTTTACCTCTGTATTTTTCGAATAGCTCATTTAAGAATCTCCTGATTCTCTTTTCAACCTCAGTTAAACTTTCTCCTCCCGGAAAAGAAATATTTATTCTTTCTAGATAATCTACTCCCCCTTCTTTTTCTTGATTAAAGTCTCCATAATTACATTCTCTTAATCTTTTATCTTGTATTTTTGGGATATTAAACTCATTAAAACCCAATCTTACAGAATCTACCGCCCTTTTCAGGTCTGAGGAGAAAATCGCTGCAAAATCTTTTTCTTTAATTTTATCTTTTAATTCTTTTGCCTGAGTCTTCCCTAAGGGAGATAATTCTCCCTGCGCCCAACCGGTGCAGAGGCCTTTCTCGTTATCTGTAGTCGTTCCATGCACAAAATAAGTTATCTTTACTTGGTTAGGGGATATTCTTTCTTTAGTTGTTTCCGTTATTACTTTTGTCTTTATTTCTTCTTTCTCCTTCTTAACTTCAACTTTTTCCGAAAATTCTTTTTTCTTCTTTTCTGGTTCGATTGTTTTTGGTTTGGTTTTTTTCGTTATTACTTCCTTTATTTCTTTTACCTCTTTAGCTATTATTTCCTCAAAAACTTCTTTTTCAAAAGCTTTATCTTCAATAACTTCTTCTACTTTCTTCTCTTCAGCCACTTCTTCAGCTTTCTTAGAAAAGATAGAAAGAGCGCTTTTCAGTTTATCTTTTAATTTTCCGAACATTTTTGTAAGAGCCTAGACTTTTCCCTCAATCTCTTTATAGATCATCATAGTCTGATTAGCTAATTCCTGTCTGACCGCTTCTACCTCAATTAGTCTTAACTGCAACTGGCTTTTCTGATTTTCCAATAATTTTACCACTTCCGGCACAGTTCTTTCCACGGTAATATTCATTCCCACATTAATAATCAGCTTTTTATTGTCTTTGAGCTCCCCTTTAAGGAAAATTCCATCCGCGATGGGTGCTAATAGTTCATTATCGATCTTAGTTTTTCCTAGTTCTGTAACTGCATTGATGGAAATATCTAACTCTGCATTTTGCTGGTTAAGCATTTCTAGATGCTGGGAGATTTGCTCCAATTGCTGCTGTAAGTATTGGAATTGCATATACTTTTCCTGAATTTCTTTTTCTTTGCTCATCACCCAGAAATAACCAGCCTTTTTTATAAGGTTTTTGGAAGAAAAAAGAGCTGTACTTGATCTAGAATAATTTATTTACTGATCAGCCCTAAACTTTGCATGATTAATCTGGTAAAGTCCACCTTCGCTTCCGGCCGGTCAATACTATTTCCTAAATAAAGATGGTCATAAACAGTTCTGGTCCGATCAATTCCCTGCTGTTTCACTCCATGGGTCAATCCCGCAATCATCACTGCTTCTGGGTTCAGGCGTTTACAGAATTCATGGAACCTGACTAAAGTACCCCCCGTTTCCGTAAAATCATCAATGGCTGCGATATGGCTTGCCTTTCTAACCGTCTGTTCCAATTCCTCTTTACTATGAATTTCAACCGTAAATGAATCAGTCCTGCTTTTTTTCGTCCCTTGCAGTCCGGTTCTTACCTGTGAGCCCATATCCGGAGCTAAGAAAGTTACTCCAGCACCAAATTTTTCTCTGATCGCTTTCATGATCTCTTCAGAGCCATTTACTGCCACAAATGGTCGTTGATCATAATCCCAATGCGGTCTTCCTGCAAAATGGGCATCAATGACATAGATATCTTTAACCTTATACCAGCCTCTCCAGCGGTCAAAATCCTCTTCTACTATAGCTATCTCTCCAGGAAGGAAAGTTTTATCCTGTTTTGCATAAGGCAAATTAGCAAAAAATATATTCTTTTTGGCGCTAGGGGAATATTTTTGTAGTAAAGCTAAATTATATTCTAATTCTCTTAAACCTTGGTCTGGATTTCTTTGCCCAGAATGAAGTATAAACACTTCCTCTCCCTCAAATTTTCCTTCCTGCGCTTCAGGTAAAGCTACATAAACCTCTCCATCAGGCCAATGGCGCTGTCCATCTTTATTCTTACCAGGAAAAACAACCTCTGCTCCGATTATCCCGAAATTAGCTATTTCTTCAGCTATTTTTATCCCTAGATGTTCAGCGTTCTTGGTTGGAATAATATACTTCATTTTTGAGGAATAGATTAATTGCTTCTTATTTTAGTTAGAATAACTTTTAATCTTATAAGTATTTCTTTTCTTTGGTTCTATCTTTTCTTAAGTATATTTTCCAATAAATATTTAAAATCTTCCCTAAAGTAAACTTTCCATGCTCACCCTAAAACAAAAAGAACGTCTCTACCGCCAGCAGTTCCGCGTAATTGGAGAACATTCCGCAGTAAAGATCTGTTTTTGGACCAAAGAGTGCGTCCGGAACAAGAATAAGGTCTGTTATAAAGAGCATTTTTACGGAATCCATTGCGGAAATTGTCTGGAGATGTCCCCTGCGCTTATCTGCAACCATCGCTGCAAGCATTGCTGGCGGGATAATACTGTTTTCTCACCTGCCTGGAAAGGAGCTGCAGAAGAGCCTAAGGCGATCATTAAAGGCTGTATCGAAGAAAGAAAGAAATTATTGATTGGTTTTAGAGGTAATCAAAAAGTAGATTTAAAACAATTCGACCGATACTTAATTCCAGACCATGCTGCCATTTCGCTTACCGGAGAGCCTTGCCTCTATCCCAAATTGCCTCAATTAGTAGATTCCTTTTTTGAGGATTTCAATTTTCGCACAGTTTTTTTAGTTACCAACGGAACAGTTCCAGAAATGTTAAAAAAATTCGGAAAAGAAAGCAGACATTTTCCCACTAATACTTATCTTTCTATGGAAGCTTATGATCTGGATAGCTATAGAGAATTTAATCATCCCGTAGCTAAAAATGCTCAGGAAGTAAAAGTCAGCTGGGATAAAATTCAAGAGAGTATGAAGTATCTTAGCACCATCAAGAATAAATGCAGAACTATCCTACGTATTACCGCAGTTAAAGATTTTAATCTGGATCAAGCTAAAGAGTTTGTCTCTTTCATAAAAATATTCCAGCCTACCTATATCGAGATTAAAGGCTATGGCTTTTTAGGTTATTCTCGAAAAAGATTGAAAGAGGAGAACGTGCCCACTTTTGAAGAAGTTAAGCAATTCTCCCAGGAATTAGCCCAGCTTAGCGGCTACAAAATCACTAATGAACACCAACCCAGCACAATTGTACAGTTAAGTTTAAAATGAATCCGGTAATTCTTCTCTTAACAAATAAATCCTGACCACTAAACCTTAACCAATAATAAAACTTAACCAATAAAAATGCCCCCCTCAACCCAATCCTATAAACCGCCCCAGTATTTCGAAGCTATCCTGCAATTAAGAGAAGTTACTCCTGAGATAGTTCAATTTACCGAAAAAGAAATTATCAAGACTAAATTAATCCTAGCCAAGAAAGTAGAGATAGAATCAGGATATGATTATTACCTTTCAGACCATCGTCTTACCCAAACTTTAGGCCGGAAACTTTTCTTAACTTTCGGCGGAGAGTTTAAAATTACTTCTAGCCTCTGGGGCAGGAAAAAAGATAAAGATATCTATCGTATTACTGTCCTTTTCCGGGGCATACCCTTCAAGAAGGGAGAAATGGTGGAATATCGCGGAGATAAATACGAAATTAAATCTTTAGGTAAAGATATTCTGCTTCAGAAAGCGATTACCGGAGAGAAAATGCATTTAAAATACAGCGAGCAAAGAAATTTGAGGAAAGTTTAATTTTTCTCTAACTCCCTCTTCAGTAATCCCATCTTCCTATCCATAGCCTTTTCCCCAATATCAGTAAATTCTACCACCTTATCAAAATCTGCCCAGCTGAGATTAGGAAACGCAGGAGTGATCTTAACTTCAATCTGAGCGTTTTTCATTCTCTCCCGAGCAAGATTAGCAATTAATACTCCATAAGTTTTGTTCATCACCTTAGCTATCTGGGGCAGCTCTCTTCCCATCATCATCTTGATGATTTTTGCTGGGTATAATATTTTATCAAAAATCCAGTTGAATATATTTTGGAGCGTGTCCGGCCAATATTCAGGAATAATATATCTTTTGATCTGCAGTAATTCCTCGGCAATAAACCTTTCTCTAAATTCCGTAAAAAAACTTTTTTCTTTAACTTCCGGTCCTTTCTTAGTCGTACCATCCTCCGAAAATAAATCTACCGCAATGACCACATCTGCGCCCATCTCTCTGACTACATCGTAAGGAGTAGGATCTATCACTCCTCCATCGATATAGATATGTTTAGCAATCTTGATCGGGCTGAAAATACCCGGAATGGAGATGGAAGCGCGCACCGCTCTGGCCACATTTCCTTTAAAGAAGACTACTTTCTCCAGTTGATCTAAATTATAAGCCACTACTCTTAATTTAGGGTTAAGATCCTGAAAACTTTTGTTCTGAAGAACTCTTCTTAGTTTCTCTTCCATTACGCTGCCTTGAATCAATCCAGCTTTAGGTACAGTAAAATCAATCAATTTTTTCCAGTCGGCAGTCTTAAAGAAATCTTCAATTTCTTCAGGAGAGTGGCCGGAAGAATAAAAAGCTCCGATCACCGCACCCATGGAAGTTCCGGCAATATAATCTGGATAGATTTTATGTTTATGTAAAGATTTAAGAATTCCAATATGGGTCAGGCCTCTGGCCGATCCGCCACCTAAGGCCAATCCTAACTTTAATCTTTTTTTAAGCAATCTCTCTATCCCTCTCTTTTTTCTCTAAAGATCTTCTTCAGCTACTTTTCTCGCTCTTTTCTATACTCGGTAATTAACTTCTCTATAAAATCCTTTTGGTTGAGTATTTAAGCTTAAAGCCATTAGAAACTAAATAAAGAAAATTCCTGAAAATGAGCTATCCTCGGAGCAAGCACAAGATGAAGCAGCGACTTCATCTGTGCGCAGGTGAAATCGTCGTTTCACCTTGCGCTCCGCGGTATTACGCTCATTTTCTCGCTTAGCGACCGGAATTTTCTAATTTCAAAGTTGGTCGCAGCAAGCTGCGGGGTATTACACCCAACTTTGAAATAAACACAACTTTTAATAATTAGCTTTATAATTTACCCCCCTCATGTCCAAAAAAGAGTATTTACTTATCTTCTTTGTACTATTATTACTCTTATTCGCTGCTACCGTCTCCGCAGTCCATCAGACTCCCTATCATCTAAAACTTTTAGCTGTGCAGGAAGAGGGGGACAAATATCTAGGTAGCGATGCTGATTTATATCTAGAGTTAAAAGAGGGTTCCGGTCGGGTTTTCTTAGAGACTTTTCCTTTAACTAAGATGGATACTCAAATTTCTACCCGGTTTGCTAAAGAGATCGCTTGTAAGCATTTTAAGTTGGATTGCAATCAATACGATTTCATATTTACCATTAAAGCTAAATCTAATATTATCGGCGGACCCAGCGCCGGGGCAGCCATTGCTGCTTTGACTACTATCGCCGTGCTGGATTTAGATTATGATAAAGATATTACTATTACTGGAACGATTAATTCCGGGGGAACTATTGGACAAGTTGGAGGAGTAAAAGAAAAATTAATTGCTGCCTCTCAGGCTGGACTGAAAAAAGTGCTCATTGCCAAGGGCAGCGGCCAGTCCGGTTCAACTGAAAAAGAAGAGACTAAGAATAAAGAAATTGAAACTAACATCAATAAATCTAGCACTAAAACTAAAATTAAAAATGAAACAACCACAGAAATTTCCCTGAATCTAATTCAATTCGCTAAACAAAATTTAAGTTTGGAAGTGGTAGAAGTTTCTGATCTGGATGAGGTGCTTTTACAGCTTACGGGCAAAGATCTTAATCATAAACCGATAGAAATTGTAGAAAATCCGCAATACCAAAAAATCATGCAGAGCCTGCAGCAGCTTCTCTGCGACCGGACTCTAAAAATTGAGGCAGAAATGCTCACTGCTAAAGTCTTCTTGAACAATAATCTGAGTACTGAAGTTCTGGCTAAAAAAGAAAAAGCAGTCAACGCCAGCGAAAGAGAGGATTACTATTCTGCCGCCAGCTATTGTTTCGGAACCAATATTTTTCTTAAAAATCAATACTATTCCGCTAAAAAACCCTCTAAAGCAGTTCTGATCAGTTTATTTAATTCTTTAGAAAAGAAATCTCTAGCTTTAGAGCAGAAACTTGGCCAGCAGAAGATAGAAACAATTTCTGACCTGCAGACTTTGATGGTAGTCAAAGAGAGAAATAATGCTGTTAAAAATCAGATCAAAAAATTCAAGGAGAATTCCCCTCAGCAGCCTTTGGAAGATTCTTATGCCCAGCTGGCCTATGCCGAAGAGCGTTTCTTCTCCGCTTTATCCTGGATGCAGTTCTTTTCCATGGAAGGAAAGAAATTTATTCTGGACCAGGAAACTTTGAAAGAATCCTGTACCCAAAAAATTTCCGAAGCAGAGGAAAGAAACCAGTATGTTAGTTTATTTTTAAGTCAATATAATTTGGGTAGTATCAGCGAGAAAATCGCTCAGGCCCAGGAATCTTACCAGAAAGAGGAGCCAGAATTATGTTTGATTAAGGCGGCTGAAGCTAAAGCTGAAGCTGATGCCATTCTGGGTTCGATGGGATTAACTGATGAGAATATAGGAGATTTTATTATCAGCAAAACTAAAGCGGTGCAGAGAGTCATCTCCGAGAACAGTGCAGAGGGCATCTTTCCTATTTTGGGCTATTCTTATTATCAATACGCTAAATCTCTTCAGGAGCAGGATAAGTATATTGCTCTGCTCTATCTGGAATATGCTTTAGAGTTGAGCGAATTAAGCATATATTTCCCGGAAGAGCAAGAAGAGCCAGCCCAAAGTTTATTTGCTTTTGAATTCAAGAAAGAGTGGTATTATGGTTTGGGCGGTTTCGGGTTGGGATTGGTGGTTATGACTCTTATATTTCTAATTCAAAAAATCCAGGTTAAAGTTTTAAAATCTAACCCCAAAAAAGTAAACTCTAAGAAAATTAAAACTAAACCTAAAAATTGATTATAAACCCCTGGCAAACCTCTTGCGAGGCTTGCTGGGGAAAAAGAGGTGATAGATGTTTACTACTTTAAAATAGGCATCTATATTTAAACCTTTCGATAAGTTTAGTATTTCAAAGTAGTGAAATGCCTCTTTATCCATAAGCTTTAAAAAGGGTTTCTTTGGAAAACAAATGGGTTCATTTTTGTTAGGATAGCCTAAGATAATTAGCCCTTTCTCATAGTTTTCTTAAGTCCATTTCTATTCTAGAGTATATACAATAGAAAAAGTTAATAAATAAGACCTGCTTTTTAAACTTAAATTAACTTTATCTAACAGAAAAGGAGATCAATCTACCATGAAACAAGCAATATTTGGACTGATTTTAATCGTTTTATTAGCTTCCCTTGTCTCTGCAGCAGGAGCTAGCGGAAACTTATCGGAAATAAAGCAATTAGCTAAAGAGCTTAACGGAAAGGAGATCCCCCCGCCTTTAGGCACTTTATTCGGAGATGAGAAGATTAACTTACATTTCACCATGAATAATGGAGAGGTCTTAACTTTAGGATTGACTACTGAGGGTAAAAAGTTCAAAAGTTTAGCTTTAGGAGAACTTGCTGATGCTAGTCTTAATATCTATACTACTGAAGCAGTAGTCCAAAAAATAACTACCTCTAAAAATTCTGCCCAGGCGCTGAAAGAAGCTTTGGATAAGAAAGAAGTTACCTATAAAGCGGTAGGTCTTTTCAATAAAGTCAAGTTCGGATTCTTAAATATCGTCATGAAATTTGTCAGCGAGAAAGCAGTGGAGGAAGAGAAAAAAGTAGAGGAGAAGAAAGAAACTAAAGTAGAAGAAAAGAAAGCTAAAACTGAAACTAAGGCCGAAACAAAAGAAACCAAATCTGCAGAAAAAGAAACTCCTAAAACGGAATCTGCTAATAAAACCAAAGAAAAAACCGAAACTTCCAATTCCCTTACCGGAGGAGCTGTAGTCGAGACTAAAAAGCCTACCGGCCCGCAAACCCATATTATCAAGTTGATCGAAAGCGGGTTTGAAGTAAATTCTATCACTATCAAAAAAGGAGATATTGTAGAATGGCATAATACTCGCTATGAAGGGAAGATTCCTAAAGCTCTAGTGGTCGGCGCACAAAAATGTGGGAAGATCAAAAGCAGTTTCTTCATGCCTGGAGAATATTTCAGCTGGACTTTTGATAAAGAAGAGACTTGCGTGATTGTAGACGGAATTTACTCCACCCAATTAATGAAAGTAATCGTTACTAAGTAAAATTAACTAAAATTTAAAGAAATCTTTTATCTGGATTTTCTTTTATTTTAGTCTTAACTTAAATCTTAGATTAAAAAAGAGGAGAGAGATAGATTTGAAAATCGGATTTTTTGAGATAGAATCTTGGGAAAATGATGTTTTCAGTAAAGCTTTTCCTAAAGATAAATTGTTTTTTTCTACCGGAAAGCTCACTTCCAAAAATGCCCAGAAATATAAAGATCTAGAGGCAATTTCTGTTTTTGTATATTCTAAGACAGATCAGGCAGTATTAAACCAGCTTCCTAAATTGAAATTAATTACCACTCGTAGTACCGGCTTTGATCATATTGATCTAGAAGCCTGCAAAAAAAAGAATATTACTATTTGTAATGTTCCCACCTACGGAGAGAATACGGTTGCTGAACATACTTTCGCTTTGATTCTGGCTTTAAGCAGGAAGATTCTCGATTGTGTAGAAAGGACCAAACAGGGCAGTTTTGATTTAACCGGCTTGAGAGGTTTTGACCTGAAAGGAAAGACTATCGGAGTGGTGGGGGGAGGAAATATCGGCAAGCATGTCATCCGCATGGCCCAAGGTTTCGAGATGAAAGTTCTTGTTTTTGATCTAGTTCAGGATAAAATATTAGCTAGACAAATGGGCTTTAATTATGTCCCTCTAGATACTTTGCTCAAACAGGCAGATATTGTGACTTTGCATCTGCCTTACAATAAGCATACCCATCATCTGATGGATAAGACTAAACTAGCTCTGCTTAAGACAACTGCTTTACTAATTAATACCTCTCGCGGAGGAATTATTGATACTGATGCTTTAATTAATGTTCTTAGACAGAAAAAGATCGCTGGAGCAGGTCTAGATGTGCTAGAGAATGAATGCGATTTGATTGAGGAGAGAACTTTGTTGACCAAAGAATTCTCTCAGAAATGTGATCTAAAGACACTAGTTGAGAATCATCTGCTCTTAAATATGCCTCACGTAATCATCACTCCCCATAATGCTTTTAATACTAAAGAAGCTTTAATGCGCATCTTAGAGACAGATATTGAGAACATTAAAAGTTTCCAAAAAAAGAAAGCGATTAATTTAATATATTAAACGTATCGGATATCCACAATGAAAACGCAGCGATTTAAGTTCAATCAGTGTGTTTAATATTACGAGACGTTCGTACGTCGAGTATAAAATAATTAATCTCCTTAAATAAAATGGCCCTTACTCCAAACCAGCTAAACGAGATCTATTCCTATCAAAGAGGAGAGATTACCGAGCATAAAATTTATTCTTATCTGGCTCAGCATATCCGTCAGCCCGCTAATAAAAAGATTTTAGAGCATATCGCCGGAGACGAATTGAAACATTATCTTTTCTGGAAGAAATATACCAAATGGGATGTTCCACCCAGATTTTTCCAGTTCTGGTGGTACGCAATCCTCTCCAGAATTTTCGGATTGACTTTCAGTTTAAAATTAATGGAACGCGGAGAGGGTAAAGCCCAGCATAATTATGCTCGGCTGTCTAAAATAATTCCGGAAAGCAAGTCCATGCTTAAAGATGAGGCTAAGCACGAGAGATATTTAATCGGTTTGCTGGAAGAAGAGAAGTTAAAGTATGTTAGTTCAATAGTATTGGGATTAAATGACGCTTTAGTGGAATTAACCGGAGCCTTAGCCGGATTAACTCTGGCCTTACAGAACCGCAGTTTAATTGCCATCAGCGGATTGATCATTGGAATTGCTGCCTCTCTTTCCATGGCTGCTTCTGAATATCTCTCTAAAAGATCAGAGAATCCCTCGGCTAAAGATTCTCTTCGGGCCAGTATTTATACTGGAATGGCCTATCTCTTTACAGTTCTAATCTTGGTCCTGCCTTATTTTATTTTAAAGAACGTCTACCTCGCTTTAGGGTTTACCTTAATCAATAGCTTATTGATTATCTTTTTCTTTACTTATTATACTTCCATAGCCCAGGAATTATCTTTTGGGAAACGTTTCGCAGAAATGGCCGGGATCAGTTTAGGAGTAGCTGCGATTACTTTCGGGATCAGCTTTCTAGTAAAGATTGTTTTGGGAGTATCGGTTTAGACTTTAGAGTCCTTCCAGATCACTTCAAAGAACTGCCTGTAAGAGTGGGCTACCTCTTTGCTTCTGATTAAAGTGACTATCGGCTGGTCCGACCAGACCACAATAGCTACCTTATCTCCAAAAATCCAGGTAGTTGAGGGTGTATCCTGGATGGTAAAATTAAACCTCATCTGCAAGAGAGGAAAATCAGTTTTAGACTTTGATTTCCGGATTTTCTCGTTATAGATGATTTTTACCGGTATCTTTAACTTTCCCCTTCTTTGATGCCATTGTTCAGCATAATGGGTAAATAACTTGATGAATTGGCCTTCAGCACCGAAAGCGAGCATCTCTTTTCTTGTTTTCAAAACTTCTTCTGCGACTGACTTTAACCCTTTTCTTCCGCTGTAGATGGTAGCTTCCTGCGCTTCCCGGCTTAATTTTCTTCTTTTTTCTAATTCCGGGAGAATAGATCTAACCATCTCTCTCTTACCTCTGACTTCTAGTTCTTTTTCCTCCAGATATTTGATGATCCGTTCTGGGCCAGTAGCTTCAAAATGTTTTCGGTTAGCTTTGATCACATAACTTACTAATCCTTTTTCAGTAAGACGTTCTAAAGCATCATAAACATTAGTGCGGTTTACTCCTGACTTTTTAGTTACCTCTCCAGCTAAAGCTGAACCTATATCCAGTAAAGCCAGGTAGACTTTGATCTCATTTCCGGATAATCCTGCGCTTTCCAAAGCGGATTTAACTTCCATCTTCTCTCTATTTCTGTTATTTTTTATAAACTTTTCTATTGTTGGGGTATGTGGTTACAACAAAGATTAATATACTTGACGCAGTCACTACTACCTGATAAATATTAATCAAAATAAAAGACTGAACCAGAAAAGAGACTCAAAATGAAAGAAAAACAAATTGAACTTTATGATATGGGAAGAACCAGTCATAAAGCTGTGCCTGGGATGTATGAATTTATTGTAAATCACGCAGATAGATTCGTTAGCGATTTCAGGCTGGCTGAGGAATTACGGCAACAGGCAGCAGATCGGGAACAGCCAGGTTATAGTATTTCCCAAGAACATTTCTCAGAGATGTGCAGGATTTGGGCGGATGCTTACAATAAAGGAGAATTTCCCATCAATGTGCCTCAATTAGTATTCCCCGATACTCCAGAAAGATTTATGGCCGTAAAAAGAGCAGGCAGGAAAATAGGTATTCTTACCTCCGGCTCAGCAGAGTTTACCAAGATTTTATTTAATTGTAGTTTCCGGTCTGAGGATTCAGTTACCCGAAAATATGCTGATACTCAACTAGGGAGGGAAATTTTTCATTACGACGAAGACCTAGGATGGACTGTAGATAAAAAACATCCCTATTTTTCTCAGATAGACTCAGAAGCTAATTTTCATTTAGGTTATAATATAGATGAATTTCTCTTAGGCGAAGAAATAGGAGATAAAGACCATCCTGAAACTTTCGCTCGCCTCTGGGAAACTCGTAAAGGGGATATTCATTCGGTTTACGATGATAAGATTTCAGTCTGTACAGCAGCAATAGAAGGGTTGAAGCAGGTAGGCGGATCCGCTCGGATTTATTTGGTCGATCGCAAAGGAAAATACAATAAAGGAGAATTAGCAGATAAAGTTTGTGCTCTGCAGGCGCAGGGAGTTCGGCTAATCAAAAGCTTTGATCAGGTTGAGGACTAAAACAGAATGAAATGGCAGAAACTAGCGGAAAGAGAAGGGGATTTCTTGAAGAATTATTTACTCTATGAGAATTTCCAAGATAATTTCCCTCGAGTTTTTAACCGTCATCACTCTAATTTCCTGACTACAAGGAAGGGAAATACATTTACCCATTATATGGATGAGGAAGATGCCAAAAATCTCTCTTTTTTCATCCAAGAGCAGATCCAGAATAATCCTCTCTTCATGCATGATCAGGTTAAGATTGGAAAAGAACATTTTAAGAATCTGATTACATTTAGTACAGAACAAAAAAATGTTAACCATTTAAGCGGAGAAGAACTAGCTGAGTTGGCTAAAGAATATTTCAAGCTCTATAAAGAGCCCTACCCCCATTTTAATCTCACTGTATTCTCAGAAGAATTAGAAAAAGAGGGAAATACAGAAATAATTAATCTCATGGCGGATTGGAGATTATTTGCTAGAACCCATTTCAACAAAACTCATGACCTTATCAAACCTTTATTTGAAGAAATAGCGAAAAAGCTGAATTTATCTGTTGAAGAGGTTAAGTTTCTTAAGCCAGATGAAATTATCCAGATTTTACAGATCGAATCAAAAATTAAAAGAAGACAAAATTGCTATTTCTTGTTTCAGCAAGGAAAGTTTATTCTTAAAGAGGACGAGGTTTACCCAATTGCTGAAGAATTTTTTCCGGAAGTTAAGGGGATGGGAACTTTTCCTGCAAAATATACTGGTAGAGTAAGATTAATTAGATCTAATGATGATCTGACCACAGTTGAGAATGGAGAGATTTTAGTTTTGCGCATGACCACTGCGGATTTAATGGTAGAAGGTATAAAAAAAGCAGGGGCAATAATTACTGATGAGGGTGGGATCACCTGTCATGCCGCAGTTCTTAGCCGAGAATTTCAGATTCCTACCCTGATGGGCACCTCTATTGCAACTAAAGTGTTTAAGAGCGGAGATTTAGTAGAAGTAGACACCAAATTAGGCCTGGCCAATAAGATTAATTCCTTTGAGAAAAATTAAATTTAATTATCAATACCTCTCTCCCACCATCGCCTCTCCCCTCAGATCTAAAATACTTTTTTTTAATGGAGTATAATCCGCTAATCGTTCTTCTGTTGGAATTAAATCTAAATTTTCTAAAGCTAAATCAGAATATCTTAGCACTTCTACTCTATCCTTAAGCAATTCGCTTAATCTTGCCCGTTCATAGTAATGTTCTGCGCATTGGTATAATTCTGGAGAGGAGATTTTCTTGGTCTCTCCTGCAGCAATTTCTTCTCCTAAACAATAGTTTGGTTTAACTGGTTCGCTCAGATGTGCGCAATTAACTAAAGAAGAAGTAATAATACTAGCTAAAGCAGTTCTGTACTTCATTATCTTTACTAATTTAATGGAATTAATAAAACTTATTCAATAAAATTCCCTAATTATGTTTTTCTGACAAAAACCCAGGAAAGGTTTAAATAGTTTCTCTTCTTTAAATAAATTAATGATTAATAAATTTATAGTTGGTGATTGTATTCCGAGTTGTTAATTACTTTGAGTTAGATAGTTCTCTATATTTGCTGGGTGATTCTATTCCTAGTTCTGACCATCTTTCTCCATAATTATTGGAATTCTGTAATCGAGCACGACGCAGTGAAGCAATTCTTAGGAGGTGAAACAAATGGTTGATTCTATAGACGAAATGCTGGATCATAGGATAAGCAGAAAAGATTTAGGCCAGTTTGAAGATAATCTTTTAACTAATTTAAGATTAGTTAAAGGTGCAAAGAGAGTCTACTTTGATCAAGATGATCTGATTGTCGAGAAAACAGATGGAACCTATCTAACCGTTGAAGAAGCGATGAGATTGTATCAAGAACATCGAGAGCTTTCTCGTTGTCATGGCGGAAGCAGCGGTCGAGTAGCCTATGATGGCGTAGTCGGTAGAGTGATGGGCTCATCAGAAGCGCCTTAAATCACCCAACTTTTTTTGCAGGAATTGTTTCCTGCTTTTTTCTTTTTTTTCAGATACTTAATAGATCACTTATCTCCTCCCCCACCAAAAACAATTTAAAACCGATCCCATTATTAATTAAACTATGATCCAAAATCTTTCTTTAATCTTCGGCTCCAAAACCAAAGCCCAGGAAATAGTCTTGCTCTTAAAGAACGTAAAAGAAGTAGTCCGTCAAGGTTTCTACGATTCAGAATTATTCCAAATAGAAAAATTCTGCCAAGAAAATAATCTTTATCTGGTAAAATCAAAGTTTAAAGTTACCCTTGGAGACGGAGGTGATGAGCATAGTATTTATTCTAACCAAGGCCTCAGAATTCCCGAACAGGATTCTCATCCGGGAATGTTTTTTGTCTATTTCTCTAAAGATGAAGAGAAAGCCTGGCTGGCTTCCTATCATGAATTAGTGCATAATCAGAAAGATTTAGGCTTATTGCTGGGCTATCCTCCCTGCTGTGTAGATTTTTTTTGTAATAATTTCAGCCCTAAAAATAGCAATCTGCAATTAAAACCCACCAATCTTTTCACTAATTTAACCCAGCGCGAGCAGGATTTAGTAATTTTATCCCATTTCCCCTGTAGTTCTGATTGCCCAGAAAGCCTAATCCAAGGGAAGAAATATCTTCAAGCGATTAAGGAAATGGATAAGTTTAGAGCAGAGGAATTAGTAAGAGAATTATCTCTAGACTAAATAGGTTGGTGTTACCTTATTTGTTCATGGAGAGGAATATTTTTAAGTGAGTAAGGTCTCTAATCAAAAAAAGAAAGAAATGGAAGAGCAACAACAGCCAATAAAATCAGAAGAGATTAAGATTGAAATAATTGATGGAATCCATAAAACTGACTCTTTCCAATCGTATGAAAAAGAGTTGGTTGATTTTCTTAGAGAAGATGCGCTCGAGAACCAGAAACAAAGATTGTCAGTTACTTTCTTATGGTTTTATGAGAATAAATTAGTTTCTTATATTACTTTACTCAATGATAAGATCAACCTTGAAGGTGACTTAAAAGAATTTTTCAAAGAAAAAGGAATTCATTACAAATCATTACCTGCCTTAAAGATCGGGAGACTTTGTGTTGATAATAATTTTCTGCGGAGAGGCTTCGGAAGATCAATGATCTTATCTGCTATTCAGATCGCCAATGGAATTAATCAAAATAAAGCTGGTTGCAGGTTTATTACTTTAGATGCAAAAAGAAATTCAGATAAAAGATTAGACTCTATTCATTTCTATAAGAAAATGGGTTTTAAGACTTTAAAAGAAAGGGTGAAAGGAACAACGCCAATGTACTTAGATTTAAAACTTATTGGGGGAAATTAAATCTAACTCGAGCAGCTTCACGTAAAAGCTCAATTCTCGCTTTAGAAGGATTTTTCTGTTCTTCTAAGACTTCCCTCATAAATCTACGTGCTTCTTCCCCTCTTAAGGTGGGGGTCGCTCGGATTGGTTTTGCCATAAGACTAAGAAAGAGGGTATATATATATAAAATTAACTCTGGATTTTGACTGATTTATTTCAAACCCCTAAATTATCTCTAACCACATTTAAATAAATAGTACTAATAATAGAATCACCTAACTAGCCTGGATTTTCCTTTTTCTTTTGGCCTTCTTGATCTTCTTACGCTGCCACTTCCAGCGCATCTGCCCTTTCTTTTTCCAGCGTCTTGAACTTCTTTTCATTATATCCCCTAAAAATAAACCGGCTGTTTATAAAGATTTCGCTGGTTTCGCTTCCATAAAAACAGCTGCCGCCCAGGTTAATACCCTCCCTAAGCTCTATCTGGTTTCAAAACAAAATTTTATAAACCTCAGAACTTTACTTAAGCTTAAAAGAGGTAAATGAGATGATTATCACTTGCTTAGGCAATTCTGAATCTTTAGCTAAAACCATCGCTAAGAGATTGAAAGTTAAATATTCTCCTACTACCATCGCTGCTTTTCCAGATGGAGAGCTCTACTTGAGGTTCAATACAGAATTGAAAGGAAAGAAATTAGTCCTGATCCAATCCTTCCAGCCCCATCCGGACATGAGCTTGTTTGATATAATATTCGCGGCAGAAACAGCTAAAGATCTAGGTGCGAAAAAAGTTATTCTGGTAGCTCCCTATCTAGGCTATATGCGCCAGGATAAGCGCTTTAATCCCGGAGAATGCATCTCCAGCAGAATCATGGCTAAGCTCTTAAATCAATCTGTAGATAAATTGATCACTTTTGATCCCCATCTGCACCGCTATAAATCTTTAAAAGATATTTTTACCATTCCTACGACTAAACTTACTGCTAATAATTTAATCGCAGAATATATCCAAAAGCATTTTCGCAATGAAATGATCATCGGACCGGATGGGGAATCTTACCAATGGGCAGAGAGTATCGCTAAACAGATCAAAGTGGAAGCGACTGTACTCAGAAAAACTCGTTTCAGCTCCCGGCACGTTGAGGAGAAGATGATCAAACCAGTTCCGATTAAAGGCAAAGACGTAATCATAGTTGATGATATTATTTCTACTGGCCATACTATTGCCGAGGCCGCTAAACAAGCTCGAAAGATGGGCGCAAAGACTATCTCTGCTATTGGCGTGCACGGCCTATTTGTAGAGGAGGCGATTAAGAAATTAACTAAAGCAGGAGTGAATAAGGTTATTACTACTAACTGTATTGAGCATCCTTCCAATAAGATTGATATCAGCGGATTGTTAGCGGAAGAGTTAAAGAAAGAGATCTGATTCTCTTATCCTCATTTTTCACCACCACAATTTATAAAAAACTCTTTCTTTTTACTCTTTAAGTATGCCTGAATCTCTTTCCCTAAAATCCGAAACTAGAACCATCATGTTTATTGATATTGTCGGCTATACCTCTGCTACAGTTCATCTTAGCAGAGAACAACTAAATTATCTGCAGGAAATATTTGATAATTTAGCTTTGCCTGTATTTCAAAAATATTCTGGAACCGTAATTAAAAAAATAGGAGATGCTTTCTTAGTTACTTTTAGGAATGTTACCGATGCCCTTCTTTGCGGAATAGAATTGCAGAATACTTTCAAAAGCTACAATCAAAAAAACAAACCCGAGCATCCGCTGAATATTCGTATAGGTATTCATCATGGCGAGGTGGTCCTCAGAGATAAAGACATCTATGGCGAGGCAGTTAATCTCACCGCTAGATTAGAGGAGATTATTCCCTCCGGAGAAATTTACTTCACCGAAACCGTGTATAAAATAATGAACAAGAACGAAGTGTCCTACCTATTTGTAGATGATTTCGCTCCTCGAGGTATTCCCGGAACGCTTAAAGTTTACAAAATCCGCTGGAAAAAAGATGGGCAATTAATTCTTCTCTGGCAGATTTTGGAAGTAATTTTCTTTTTTATCTTTTTGATTTTGCTCGGATGGCTGGGCAATTATGTTTATCGGACGTATTTTTAGGAGTTTGACTTTTTTTCAATAACAGAAATTATCTCTTTTCAAATCACAAAATACAAGATCACCGGCAGGATCAGACAGCCCATCAGATGGTTCTTTCCCACGCCCCAGACACTGGCCATGATTCCTATCGCGGTGGAAACCGCTAAGATAGTCAAACCTAAAAATCCGTCGAAGAAAAAAGCCAATAAAGTAACAAACCCTAATACCACCATGATCAGTTTGGTATAATTCACTTTTACAATCCATCTGGAAAATACTTTCGAGATTCTTAAAGTCAAGATTGCTCCCGTTCCCCCGGCAACTAAACCCACGCCGATAAACAAGAGCATTTCCTGAAATCCGATCTTGCCTACAACCTGGTTTATGGCTACAATCGCTCCGTTTCTGGCTTTATCTAAGATATAGATGGTAGCAATAGAAATGATCATATTAGCGGTATTAATTCCTCCCACTAAAGTCAAAAAACCCTCATCGCCGATATCTCCCACAATATTCGTAGCTACTATCGCTGCCTGACTGCTTCCGAATCCGGGAAGGAAAGCAGCAATAAAACCCATTCCTGAAGCAGCAGAGACAGATTTAATTAGGTTTTTCTTAGAGAGAGTTAGAGGTTTGTCCTCATTTTGTTTAGGAATTTTAGAATTCTGGTTCAGGCTTAATAATAAAAGCGAAAATCCGAACATTCCCGAAAGTAAAGGCAGTAATGGCTGGTTTAAAGTCGGAATATTAAAGACAATTAATCCCAACACCCCGGCAAGAAAGAATAAAGTTAAGCTTTTCAGCCATTTTTTCTTCTCTCTGGCAATCATATAAATCATGATTAAGGCTAAGAGATAGCCCATGATACCTTTGATGTAAGGATCAATGATTTTCATGCTATAAATAAATCCGGGAAAGAGAATGATACTCAATAATAGGGCACCTAAAGCTCCGATGACCGTATAGGCAATAGCATTATGCCCCTCTCCGCGCATTAATAATCTATGTCCGGGTAGGGCGTTTAAAGCTTGGGCTTCATCTGGCGCCCCTAAATAAATGCTCGGCAGGGCGTCTAGGAAAGTATGGGTGATAGCTAAGCTGATCAGATATACTCCTATGGCTAGGGGAGAGACCAAAGATAATAATAGAGGGGCGAGCGAGACTGCAGTTACAGAAACCAGGTTGATATGAATGCCTGGAACTAAGCCGGTGATGATTCCCGTTCCTACTCCTAAAATTAAAGCTAAGATTATTTCTAAGAACATTTTTAGAGGTCATGATTCAGACTATTAATAATAATTCATGGCGCTGAAAATAGAGAATTCAATATTTATCTTTCGGAATGAGAAAAGAATATAAACTCACTTTCTATTCTTTATTAGATGGAAAAAAAAGTTTTCTTTAAGAATAGCAAGGGGGATAGATTATGCGGGATATTATCTAATCCCAAAGAATCTAAAGAAAAACCCCTTTTTATCCTCTGTCATGGTTTTGCCACCAGTAAAGAGAGCTATAGTATTATTAAACTTGAACAAGTGCTAAACCAAAATAATATTTCCACCTTTCGCTTTGACTTTTTCGGTCATGGGGAAAGCGAAGGTAAATTTGAAGATATTACCATCTCTGAAGGGGTCGATGATGCTCTCCAAGCAATTCACTACCTAAAAGAGCAGGGTTATTCTAAAATAGGTCTTTTCGGTTCCAGCTTTGGAGGAATGGTCAGTATTATGGCTGCTTCTAGGAGTAAAGATTTATATTTATTAGTCCTGAAGTCACCGGTTTCTAATTTCCTGGAGAGAGATCTTCAAGTTAAGACTGAAAAAGAATTAAAAGATTGGAAATCAAATGGATTTACGTATTATGTTACCGGAAAAAGCCAAAAATTGAGATTAAATTATACTTTTTTTGAAGATTATAATAATAATGACGGCTACAAAATAGCTTCAAAAATTAAAATACCCACTTTAATTGTCCACGGAGATAAAGATGATATTGTGCCAGTAGAACAAAGTAAAAAGATTGCTCCCCTAATAAAAAATTGTACTTTAAAAATTATTTCCGGTGCAGATCATCGATATTCTCAATCAGACCACTTTGAATTAATGCTCAGATCAGTTTTACAGTTTGTTCTTAAACAAAATTAGACTTTACTTAACCTAAGAAATGCCCCCCAAAAAGCCCTAAATAAGAAATAATCCTTTTCTTACCAAACGTTTATATATTTACTCTCTTCTATAGTTTTAATCATGTCCAAAGAACGTATCTTAGAGTTAAGAGAATTATTATTTAACCTAGAACGAAGAATAAAACCTTTGGAATGGGATGACAGCAGAAAGCAGATCAATGAGTTCAAAAAGCTGGAATTAGGCAGATTAAAAGAAGAACATATTAAGTTGTCTAAAGAATTTGCTGAATTGGAAGCAACTGCCCCTAAAGTGGAAGAGTAAAACTAGAAGCTGAACAATAAACTTTTCTTAAGTACATTTTATAAATAACCCTAATTTTAACCTTTAAATCAAGCTGAGGCAGCTTTACTTAAGCCTGAACCGATAGGTTCTTTAGCCTTGGGAGGACCAAAAAATGACTGAATTTAAAATCGTAGTGGGAGCAAAAGACGGCAAGTCTTACCAAAAAGAGATTAAAAGTCCGGAAGCTGATAATCTCTTGAAAAGAAGGATTGGAGAGAATATTTCCGGCAATTTGTTGGGCCTAGAGGGCTATGAATTCTTAATCACCGGCGGATCAGATAAATGCGGTTTTCCTATGCGCAAAGGGATCCAAGCGCCCAGAAAAGTTGTAGTTTTGAGAGGCAGAAGTGTAGGTTATTCCGGATTAGACCGCAATAAGAATAAACGTCCCGGTTTAGTCAAAAAGAAAACCGTCTGTGGCGAAATGATTACCAAAATCATCCATCAGGTCAATCTGAAAGTGCTTAAAGAGGGTTCTGCTCCTTTAGGAGAAGCTAAAACAGAAGCTCCTGCACCCGCGGAAAATCAATAAGTTTTTATATTCTAATTTTATTCTTTCTTCTTTAATGGATATAAAATCATTTCAGAATCAATTGAATCAGAAGATTAATTCTATTAATATTCAATTTAATCTCTTTTTAACCTTCCTCTTAAAAAAACTACAGAATTTCAAAAATCTCACTTTAGGAGAGCAGATCTCTTATTGCAGTTTCGGAGGAGGGTTACTCTTAGTGATGATTTCCATCATTTTATTCATCATCTAATCGCAACTAAATAATTACAACAGAAAAGTTTAAAAATAAACTAAACGAGGAATAAGCAAAATGGCAGATGAACATTCACGATGGGCAAAAGAACAGACTAAAAATCATGTTTTAGATAAAGAAGTTACCATTAGAATCAGTCCCCGGAAGTTAGTTCGAGGAGGAATATTTGTGCTTCTTTTTGTGATGGTCTTCCTTTTGGGGAGATATACTGCTGATGGCAGCAGTAATGGTGCAGCTACTATTACTATTGAAAAAGCAGCTCCTAGCACTGCCGAACTGAAAGTTACTGAAACCGCTGCCCCTAAAGCCGCTAAAGAACCTGCAGTTTCATCCATTTCAGGATTTCTTACCAGCTTATTTTCTGGTTCAGACGAAAGTTCAGAAGCAGGGGATTCTAGCCTAACCGGCGCTTCAACTACTGATACGGAAGAGGAAACTTCAGCTGCAGAAGAAACTACCAGCGAAGAAGCAGCTACAGAAACATCTAATACTATTGCTGATACCACTACTGAAACAGTAGATGACGAGCCAGATGACGAGCCAATTCTAACCACTTATAGTAAAGTAGCCTTAGCTATTACCGATGTTAGCTTCGATTGGAAAGGCAGTTGGGGTAAGATTACCAAATTAAAGTATACCATTAAGAATAACGAGGAAGGTACAGTTAAGGTGAATCATATGGGTCTATTGGTAGAGGGCTATGAAGATTTAGAGAAAAAAGCTCCTATTCCACCCAGTTCCAGGAAACTTAAATCTAAAACCGCAGTAAGCTCTACTGCTAATGTTGAGGGCGGGTTCTCTTATAGTAAAGTTACTGCTGGTGATCTGGCTGATGTGGTTTTAGTCATTAACCTTTACGACCCGGATGGAAAGATCGTAACTTCTTTCAAGAAAGGGTTTAACCTGCAAGGGTAGAGAAGTTTTAATTTTTTTTAAGCTATGTTTATTATATCACCCTAGTTAGATCACTTCTATTATTTCATTTTGGTGAGGATCTGTCAAAGTGCTAACCTACTTTATCACCTTCTTCTCTCCCGCATACAATCCCATCTTCGACATCTGCTCGTATTGGTTCTGGGTTAGGGTCATGAAATTGATCTCAAACCCTTTCTGCCGAATTTCATTGCAAATCCCTTCGATTCTAGCGTTATCTAAACTATCCCCGATTAAGATTACGCTGGCTTTATCTTTCTTTTTGCTTCCATGCAATATCAAACTCTGAACCCCGCCCAAAGCCCCTAACGCTTTAGCAAACTCTCCTAAGCCATCAAACTCTTCATAGAACAACTCCCGCAGAAATTCGCTGTTCTCCAGGCAACGGTAAGTCTTACTATTTTTCCATTCCTTCCGTTCTAGAATCTTCGCTTGGACCAGCTCTTGAAGGATACGGAAAGTTGAAGCCAAAGAAACTTTACTCTTGGTAGCAATTTCTTTCAAGCAGATCTCTTCCTCAGAATTAAGTAAAATTTTCAAAATCGCCGCTTTTTTAGCATCCACTAACTGCGCCAGAACCTCTTTTTTCTCCATCTTAAATCAAAAAGAATTCTTTAGGATTTATATTCTTTTCTTTTTTGAAAACTGTTTCCAATATTGAAAACATTAACTATTTATATCCTAACATATTCTCTTCTCCAAAATGGGTGATATCCTGGATTTAATCATCAGTAGAAGAAACATTAAAGAATTTCTGCCTAAATTTGTTTCTTGGGAAAAAACTTCTAATATTATTGATGCCGCCAGACATGCCCCTAGCTGTGGAAATGTTCAGAACTGGAAATTCATCGTGGTCATGGATCCGGATTTAAAGCAGAAAGTAGCTGAGGCAGCCTATGAACAATATGAAATAGTTAATGCCGGAGTATTAATTATAGTTTGTGCTGAGCCGGAAAAAGCAGAAAGATATTATGGGTTGAGAGGGGAACGGCTTTACACTGTCCAGAATTGTGCTGCTGCTATTCAAAATATGTTATTAGAAGCGCAATCTTTAGGATTAGGATCCCGCTGGGTGGGCGGCTTTGATGAAGAAGCGCTTAAAACTCTCTTTAAAATTCCTGAAGAGGTCAGGCCTCAAGCTGTCATTGCCATAGGTTATGCTAAAGAAATTCCTTCTAAACCGCCTAAATACCCTTTAGAAACTTTAGTTTATTTCGGAGGATGGAGAAGAAGAATGAGAGATCCAGCTAAATATTGTAATGATACTGCAACTATTTTAGCTCGAAAAGCTCAATCTGCCCAGGAATCAGTGAAAGAATTAGCGAAAACTGTTAAAGAAAAAATTAAAGAAAAATTTTAGTTTTTTAATCGTAAATAAGATATAATCTCATTTATTTGCGATTAAGAAAAATTTTAATAAAAAAATCATTAAAGATTAATTTTTCTAAAAAACTTTTGAGCTCAAATCGAGAAATCTTATATTCTCGAGAATAGAAAACTTTAAATACTAAATATATCTTACTAGAAATATTAAAAAATTATGATTTTAGAGGCTGGTTACCTCTCAAATCTACGCTTCGGTTGGTTGTATTCGAAAGTTGGTTGTTCTTTCGGTTTTAATTAGGTTTAAGTTTGTTTGTTGGTTTCGGTTAACTTCTTAGAGAATGTAATATTCAACAACTATATAATCTTTTGTGTGCTCGGAGATATATTTTCCAGCACACAGGAAAGGTCGTTGGAAAAAAGAAAAAAAATTGAGGTGGTGTAAAATGGATTTTATCGTGGAGAATGCTCTGAGCCATAGCCCAGAGAACGATTTTGAGAGTATGAACCAAGCCAACATTAAAGTGATTGGCGTGGGCGGAGCTGGCAACAACATGGTTGGCTGGCTATACAAAAAAGGAATAAAAGGAGCAGAAATTATTGCAACCAATACTGATCACCAGCACTTGGGAATAACCGGTGCAGATCGCAAGTTTTTGATTGGTAAAGATTGTACCCGCGGATTAGGATGCGGTGGCTTCCCTAACAAAGGCGCAGAAGCAGCTCAGGAGTCTATGAGCGAAGTGAAAGAAGCTTTGAAAACCTCGGATATGGTTTTCGTTTGTGCAGGAATGGGCGGCGGAACTGGAACAGGAGCATCCCCAGTAGTAGCTCAAGTAGCTAAAGATACGGGAGCAATCGTCATCGGAACTGTAACCATGCCTTTCAACATTGAAAGAGCAAGATGTGATAAAGCTGAGTTTGGCCTACAGCAATTAAGACAAGTCTGTGATACTGTAATTGTTATTGATAACAATAGGCTGGTTCAAATCGCTGGTAATTTACCCATTCAGCAAGCTTTCGCAGTAGCAAACGAGCTCATTTCAACTATGATCAAAGGTATTGTTGAAACTATCGCTGTACCTAGCTTAGTCAACCTGGATTATGCGGACGTTAAGGCAATTATGTCCAATGGCGGAGTAGCTGCAATTGGAGTGGGAAGTTCAGACACTAATAATCGGGTAGAAGAAGCAGTTAAAGGCGCTTTAAGTAATCCATTATTGGAGATAAATTATGAAGGCGCAACTGGAGCTTTAATCCACGTGACTGGCGGACCAGACATGACCTTGGACGATGTCAGCAGAATCGGCGAGCTAGTAACTGAATCTTTGGATGACGATGCTAATGTTATCTGGGGAGCTAGGGTTGATGAGAAGATGAAAGGTAAATTGACCGTAATGACCATCATTACTGGGGTAAATTCACCTTGGATCTTAGGCAAAGTTGACCATAAGAAAACTGAGCAGAGAGCCAGGACCCTAAGTAGAGAACTAGGAATCGAGCTTGTTTAAGGGAAAAAGAGGTATAGATGGAACAGCTAACTGGCTACAGTTTGCTAAGTTGTAGGTTGTAACCAGAGGCAGTTCCTATAGGCCAAACTTACATTCAAAATCTTGCCCAAACACAGTTTCTCTTACACCACCCCTGTAATAGAATTCTAGTACCGGGCAAGATTTTCTTCTTTTTTTTGGTTCTTTTCTCCAATTGATCTTAACTATATTTATCCCATCCTATCCAGTATCTCATGAGCATTAGAGGTAGTTAAATATTCCACAATCTCTTTATTCTCTTTTCTGAATAAGAAATTAATCTGCAGAGATTTCTTCTCTTCATTACTTACCCGGGCCATCTTATCTGCAAAGATTAAGCCGTAAGGATAACCTAAAAATAAAGCATCTTTACTATTCTGGATTAAGTAAGGAAGAATTTTCGGATTGCCTTCAAACCTAAACACGTGCTTGGCTTTATCATTTAATTTCACCAGATGAGTTTTCCCTTCCAGGAAATAGCCCCAGCATCCCTCTAAACCAATTTTATTCAATAAGATTATCGGCGAATTACCCGAAACCGTAAAAAGGGAACAGGATTTAGCTAAAGCAGAGGTATTCTCATTTAACTTAGCCAGATATTTCTCTTCCTTACTGAAAGTTGGCTCCAAAGTACCATCCAATACGATAAAATCAGCTTTAATCTCGGCAGCTAAACTTAATTCCGCCAATCTTCTGGCCATACTGCTTATTCTGCTGATTGGTGCTCTCTCCAGCCCAGTCCTAATGCTGGAATCGTTAGAAGAAATCAATAAATCTTTCTCTTCAATTAATTTATCTCCAAATATCTTGCTTTCATACCATAAATCGTTTTCAAGATATTTCGCCGTAGTCAGCAGATAAAATTCTTTTTTATAGGATTCCGCTCTTTTTTCACCCAGAAAAACCTGCCCAAAAATGCGCATAAAGCTTAAACAGAAATTCCCTGCAGAGATGATCTCTGCTTGGCCTCCATCCACAAAAGCGATTCTTTTAACCTCTCTCCGCTCTTCGATAGGCTGAAAATTATTTTTATTAATTTCAATTAACTGATTATTAAAGATAATCTTGTCTTCCTGAGGGAAGTTAGAGATATTCTTTCTTAAGTATTTAGATATTTCTTCCAGCATAATTATTTATTTTAAAGAGGTCTATATAAGAATTTCTTTAGTGGGAAAGTATAGTGGCGGATATAATAGTTAAGTATCCATTAGCCGCCACTATATTCGGCGAACATAAAATATTTTGTATAATTATTTATGTTCGCCGTTATAATAAGCCCCTGGCGAGACTTTCTCCAAGCAACTAATCAAAGTTCGCTTGCCTTTGAACTCGCGACCTTTACCTTTCTGTCACTTCGTTCCGAACCTTTCCACAACGAAATGTACCAAGGTAACGCCATACCACTAGGCCACAGGGGCTTTCATCCTAGAAAATCAGGCTTTTCTATTTAAAGATAACGGAAATATTTTTAAACAAATCTTCTCGGAGGAGGAGGCAGGGGCAATTCTTTCTCTAGCTCAGCATCATCTTCCTCTTTCTTTTCCATAACTACAGGCGGGCCAAAAATTAAAGTATGTTTAATTTCACCGGTATAAATTTTCTCTTCAAACAATTCCGGATATTTCTGGGCATATTTTTTTAAGTTCTCTTCAATCAAATTCGCTTTCTGCTCTAATCCTTGATTCGGCTGCAAAGCAAGCTTATCTTTGATTTCTTCCAGCTTCAATTTTAAAGATTTAACCTTTTCTTTTTCAGTATTATTGGCCATTAAAGACTTCAGTCTAGCACCATCTTTAACTTTCAACTCTCCTAAAACTTTACTGCTTAACTCGATCTCTTCTTTCGAGCCTTTTTTAGCTAAGAAATCTCCTAAGAGATGGGATAATCTTTCCACTTTCTTTTCCATCTCTTTATCCTGACAGGTAGCTAACTTACTGCGTAGCTGGGCAATCTGTTTTTTAAGCAATTGAACTTTAGTCGATTCCCTCTTCTTATTTTCTTTCTGGGATTTTTCTAATTCCAAAACTTCCGCTAATTTGTTTTCCAGATGCAGAATTTCTTTTCTTAAAGTCAGCCTGGGCACATTTTTCTGGGCAGACAAATATTTAATTTCGTTGATTTTATTAACGATTTCTATTTTTGAGAAACTGCTATGCTCTTTTTGGTATTCTCTAGTTAAATTAGAAAATAAGATCTGGGTATTTAATGAGACCATCTTTAGAATAATCCGCTGGCTCTTTTCTTCCCGCTTAAGCTTGGTGGAGGTGGCGGAAAATCTAAGTCTGAGTTAGGATTGGAAAAATTCATCTCCGGTCTAGGAGCAAATCTTGGTCCGGCCATGGGCGTGGGCGGAGCCATGCTCATCTGGGGAGTAGTCATGTTCGGTCCGCTAAAAGACATCGGTGCTGTACTGGGCGCAGGAGCCATCGCCGGTCTAGCTGGGCCAGCCATTCCCTGCTTTCTCATCCAATCCTCTAATTTATCAGAAATTGCCACCATACCTTTAGCAATGACTTCGTTTTGAGATAAGACTGTTCCAACTTTATCCTGTAATAATTTTAAGGTTCTGGCTGGATCCTCTTCTTTAGTTTCCTGGATCGCTTTCTGGAAAATAGAATTGAGTTCGTGGATAGAATCTTTCATGCTCTCAATTTCTAGAATAAGCTCATTTACTTTCGTATCCGGTTGGGTTAATTTTTTCTTTAAAGCTTCTACATCATCTTTTAGGTCTGCTAATAATTGATGGGGTAGAATCTCATATTCATCTTCAGCCATGATTATCACCACTTTTTAGGATATTACTATTATTATGTAAGATTAAAGTTAATCTTATTTGGTTTAGACTCGACCTACGAAGGTCTCGTAATAGTAAACGCATAGGCTAAACTTAAACCGGGTTTATTTTACTGATATTGGGTGCGTTTACTATATAAATGTTTCTTCTTTGTCCGGGTTAGGATGTGCACATAAATTATCCGAGAACAGCTCCGAATTCAAAATAATCAGCCCCGATATTGGAGGATGCCCCCTACGGGGAAATAGCTCCAACTGTACTCACGACGATAACTTCGAAGGTGCTATGCACATACGGGAAAGCTGTTGATTGATAGCACAGTCACTTGCAGGGATGGAAAACATTAAATCCCAACTTTGGCCGTTAGCGTTTTCTAAGTTGTTTTTCGTGATTTTTCAGTTTTAGAGTAGTATTTTACAGAAATTTAGCAGGGTATAAAGCCCCGCCCTTTAGGGCGCTAAATTTCTGTTCCGAAACACAAGAAAATCAAAGATTTTCTGTGCCCCAAAAATTTTCAATTTTTCAGGGACTTGCCAATGTAAGCGAGTGTCGTAAAGCCACGGGCTTTAACCCGTGGATAGTTCTCGTCAGAGAACTTGAGAACGTAGTGTGACCCTAGGCACGAGCAGGCAAGTTTTCGTTACAGATGATTTGTCATCAGTAGAACAGTGTTTTTTAGCGTTTATTTCTTAACTGGGTCTAATACCCCATAGCTTGCTATGATAATAGATTACCCGGTTAAGATTAAAAAATCCCAACTCATTGAATACCCCGCAGCTTGCTGCGATTGGGATTTTTTATTTTTCTCAATTTCTGTGTCATGAGTCTACCAGATTTAGCGGCAAGTCCGCAAGAACCATGCACGGTTGAGCCACAGCAAAACAATAGTTCAGAAGTGTAACAATTTTTGTAACACTTTATGCTAAAAGTGCTGCAGTTTTTGTAACACTTCGAAAGGTTTAAATATAAGCGTGCTTTAACCACTACATCTATGGGAACTACCACATTTTACCTAAAGCACAATGATCTCGGATTACCATTAGATCAGATGTCCAAAGAGGCTCTTGAAACTCTTAGCAAGCTACACCCTTCTGGAGAGAATAACCGTTATGGTGGCTGGACTACCCCTATGGAATTCCATAATGGCAATATTTACCTTTTGGTGTTCTGGAAAGGAAGACTAATGAGAATAGATGATGCCCCAAAAATTCTTAATAAAAAGTATTACAATAAATATAGTGGTAAGATGCTTAGAGAATATGAATGGACCTGGCTCCGCAGAATTATTCTTAATGAAGTAGCAGATTTAGATAAAGAATTCAAAAAAAGCTTAAGAAGGAAAAAAAATGGACCGAGATAAAATCTATTACGTGTTGTTTGAACAGCAGAAAGACTTTGCAGATGAAAAGTTGAAGATTATCCCCCGAGAACTCACCCCAAAAATTATCTCTTTTCTCCCCCTAAAACTGCCCGTAGTTATTACCGGAGTCAGAAGATCGGGTAAATCCACACTTCTTAAGATTCTGACCCAAGAGCTGAAATTAGGGGAAAAAGATTTTCTTTATGTTAATTTCAACGATGAAAGGCTAATTAGCTTTACTTCAGATGATTTTCAAAAGGTTCTTGATTTTCTGGAAGAGCAAAATTATCACCGGAAATGTTATCTTTTAATTGATGAGATTCAGGAAGTTAACAATTGGGAAAAATGGATTGATCGCATCAGGAGTAAACATCCGATTATTATCACTGGCTCTAACTCCAAGCTGTTAAGCAAAGAAATCTCCACGGTTTTAACTGGGAGGAGTATAAATGTAAGCTTATATCCGTTTAGTTTTAGAGAATTTCTAAAAGCTAAGGAAATATCATTAGATAATGCCCAAGTTGACTTAAAAGTTCAGTCTAAAATCAGAGCTGCATTTTCTAGTTACTTGGAATCAGGGGGCATACCCAAAGCAATCATGGAGGATGAAAGAATCTTATTGGAATTGTATGAGAATATTGTTTACCGGGACATTATTAAGAGGTTCAATTATCGTTTAGAAAAGCCCATTAAAGAAATCTCTAATTTTTTGTTGGCTAATATTTCCAAAGAATCAAGCTTAAGATCAGTTTCGGGAACAGTTGGAATAACTAATGTATTAACAACTAAAGCTATTTTGGATACTTTTGAAAAAGCTTTCTTTTTCTTTTTTATTAATCGGTTTGATTATTCGCTTCGAAAACAGGTGCAAAGCCCGCGCAAAGCCTATTGTGTGGATAACGGATTCATCACTAAAGCCGGATTTAGGTTCTCCGACGATAAAGGAAAATTGCTGGAAAATCTGGTTTTTATTGAATTGAAAAGAAGATGTCCGGAGGTTTATTATCATTCCGGGAAAAAAGAATGTGATTTTATAATTAAAGAAAGAACAAAGATTACGGATGCGATTCAAGTGTGTTATATGTTAAATGAAGAAGATCGTGACCGGGAAATTAACGGCCTGCTGGAAGCTTTAGAAAAATTCAATCTTAAAACAGGAATGATTCTTACTTTTGATCAGGAGCAGAAGATTAAGCAGAATGGAGCAACCATAATTGTTAAGCCAGTTTGGAAGTGGCTCTTGGAGAATTAGTTTATTCTCAACTTCTTCGCCCTCTCCCACAACATCTGGAAATGCTTCTTATGGAGGTCATAAATCTCTTTGCTGTTAATGATTACTGCATGCGTGGGAGCGCCCCAGATAATCTGCACCACTTTGTTTCCGTAGATGTATAATGGGTTAGGATTAAAATACTGAGCATCTATCAGTCGGTATTCAGACTGCTCTCCCTCAAAATAGGTTTTTGCTTTAGAACTGGCCAAAAGCTTTTCTTTCAGATTGAACCGCTTTAAATCTCTCTGGTACTGCTGAATAGCAATCTTGTCCTCTTCCAGAAACTTGCTTTCTTCCACTCCTAGCATTAATAGTTCTCCTTTGTTCTCTTTCAAAGTGTTAATTACGTCTTGGAGAATGGTTCTTATTACGTTTTTCCCTTTTATCACTTCTATGGTCGTCTCTTCATGTGGAAAAGTAGTGAATTTGAGCAATTCGGGCAGAATCTGCTGTACTGCTTCTTTCTTCTGTTCAAGATGGTCTAATAATCTCTGTGGATTTAGAGCTTGGAAATATTTCTTGCTGTTTTGAATGACATAAGAAACAAAGCCCTTTTCCAATAAGCGTTCTAAAGCATCATAGCATACTTGGCGGTGCAGGCCGGATTTCTCTCCGATGTCATTTACAGAGAGGGAGCCTGACTTTAATAGGGTTAGGTATACTTCGACTTCGTTATGAGTCATTCCTAATCCCAGTAATATCTCTTTAATTTCCATGCTTAATTCTCTTCAAGCAGCCATTTCCACAACGGAATGAACTTTATATTAACTTTATCCCCAAACCATTCTACCTCTTCTTCTCTTTCCAAGTTCTCAGTAATTACTATTGCATTAGCGCATTTTAATTCCTGGCTGGCTTTAACTAAAGCTCGGATTTCCCTATTCTGGGTTTCTAAATTTTTAAAGCTAAAGCAAACCTGAATCAACTGCCTAATCTTCGTGCCTTCTTTTACCACAAAATCAACCTCTTCTTGCTGTTGGTTTTTCCAATAATAAACCTGAAAATGGTTCTGCAATTCTTCTTTCTTCAGCTTTATGGCCACTAAGTTCTCGTAAAGTTTTCCCCAGTCCGGGCTGACTTTAAAGGCTTTAGCTTGTATGAAACCATTGTCCATGCAATACGCTTTTTTATTAGAGGACAATTGTTCTTTGACTTTATAATCAAATCTATTAATGGTGAAGAAAATAAATGCTTCTTCCAGATAGCCCAAATATTTTTCAGTAGTATGGGAGCTTTTTACCCCGCAATTCTTCGTTAGAGAGCGATAAGAGTATTCTTGAGCAACATTAGATATAAGATAGAATGCAAGGTTCTCTATTTCAGAAGGATTCCTTATTTTGTATCTTTTAACAATGTCTTTGTAGACTATGGCATTAAAGAGGGTGGAGATATATTCATGCCTATCCAGATTCTTAACTAATGGCTCTGGATATCCCCCTTCGATTAAGTACCGAGATAACTTTTCTCTGATCTCTGTAGAGGTATGCTCTCTTTTATCCAAACTCAGGTATTCTTTAAATGAGAAAGGCAGAATTAATACCAAAAGATGCCTTCCGGTTAGATGCGTAGCTAACTCTTTGCTTAAGAGATGAGAATTGCTTCCAGTAAGAACCAAATTAAAGCCCTGTCTTTGTAGCCGATTTACAAATATTTCCCATTTTTCCAAGTTCTGAATCTCATCGAAAAGAATTTCTTTTGGGTTGTCATACAGCGAGTTTAAAGAAGTGATGATTTCATCGTAATTGGTTATAGCGATCAGCTTTTCGTCATCAAAATTAACGTAGCCAAAATTACCAGTTTTCCTTAAAAAGTGGAGAGCAAAAAAAGATTTACCTGCTCTTCTCGGCCCGATGATTACTTTGATGATGGGCTGGCTTAATTTTAAGTCCCCTTGCCTTTCTACATAATCCTCTTTCAGCCTTGTTTCCAGCTCCCTCTTTTGCAGAAGAAGAGCATCTCTTATTGCTTGCATTTAAAGTAAGATGTTGCACATTTCTTTATAAATCTTTGCATTGTGGTGCACAATTTTCTTTATTTTGGGAAGGGGTGAGGCTGAAGTGGCTTTTAGTAGCTTTTCGTAATAGTTATTACTACAAGTGTTTAAATAGTGGCTATGTTACTACTAAGACATAACAAACAAAATAAAAACAAAATAAAAAATGGAGGGATGAAAAAATGGGTGGCAAAAAATTGGAGTGGTTGCTGGGGGACATTGGAGGGGGAATAGGGTGTATCATGAAACCCGCGAGCATACTGAGATGGATTTTACCAAAGTATTCATACACTATCAAAAGAAATGGTTCAGTTTTTCGAGAGTAATTGCAGATGTTGAATTAAAAGACGGTAAATGGATATTTCAAATAGATTCCGCCTGCGAGGAGCCAGTTAAGGAAAGAATAAAACTTCTTTTCAAGGAGTATTCTCCAGAGTTACTCGCAAAAAAGATAAAGATTGTTTTCGTAGGTTTAAAGAAAAATTAAAATATTGTTTAGGGAACACCAAACGGAGCTTCTTACGCCTAAAACTTATTTTAAACCGGCTCTGTAGAAAAAGTCGCCGCCTAGGCCAAGATTGTGCCTGAGCTAAGCTTTTCGTAAGATAAGATTAAGCTACTTTTTCGGTTTATACTACAGCGAGAAAAAGGCGAAGGCACAGGCCAAGGCGACTTTTTCGAGACTTTCTACAGAGCTTTTTAAACCAACAATTTAATATACTTTTAATTCATCTCTACTTCTTATGCTCCTAGAAACCACCCTTATTGTCCTTACTTTAATAATACTATTCATCGCTTCTTACACCGATCTTAGAACCAAAGAGGTTCCCGATTGGATCAGCTATGGTTTTATTTTTATGGCTCTAGGAATCAGGATAATTTTCTCCATCCAATTCGGCTGGTTTATCTTATTCAGCGGAATTTTAGGACTATTGCTTTGTTTTGCCTTAGCCTTAATCTTTTATTATACTAGCCAATGGGGCGGGGGAGATAGTAAATTATTAATGGGTATCGGCGCATCTATCGGAGTTTCTCTTCCTCTCAATAATTCCAGCTGGGATTTATTCTTGTACTTTACTGCTCTTTTAATCTTAGGTGCGATCTATGGATTGATTTTTATGGGTTATCAGGCTATCCGCAAAAGAAAAATCTTCATTAAAGCCTACCTGAAATCTTTAAAATGCAATAAAAAATTGCATTTAACTCTATTGATCATTTCTATTTTACTATTAATTTTAACCATCTTCCAAACCTCTTTCTGGCCCATAGCTTTACTGCCTTTAGGATTATTATATCTCTTCACTTTTGTGGACGTGGTCGAGAAAGCCTGCTTTTTCCGCAAGATCATCCCAGAGCGATTGACTGAGGGTGATTGGCTGGCAGAGAGAGTTAGGATAGGAAAGAAAATACTGCTCGAACCAAAAACTCTGGAAAAAGATGATCTCTGGGAATTAAGATTCCAGGCCAGCCACGGCAAAATCAAAGAGGTCTTGATTAAGGAAGGAGTGCCTTTCATTCCCAGTTTTCTTTTTGCTTATCTCGCTTTAGTTTTTGGAAGGAGCTTATTTAGCTGGTTTTTAGGATTTTTAGCCTGATTTCCATTTAAAATCAATCTAAAGCTTTAGAAACCTTTTTATACCTTTAAAAAATACTCTATATTAAATAATTATTAATATCAAAAAGAGGTGTATAGAATGAGTAAAATAAGCAAAAAAGGTTCTTTAAATTTATCTATTGAAGCTATAGTAATTATTGTAGTTGCTTTTGTAGTTCTAGGGTTAGGATTAACCTTGACTAGAACTATTTTCAAGGGTGCGGAGCAAAAACTTCCCGAAGCCTTTGCAGTGACTCAGTTAGAGGCAACTCCTACTGCTGAAAATCCCATCACCATTTCCCAGACTATTGAAATCGGAAGAAGTAGTGAAAAAACCATGGATGTTGGCTTTTATAATAAAGATACTAATTCGGCCAAAGCGGCAACTTTTACTATTACCAGCTGTTTAGATAAAGCTAAGGAAAGCGTTATCGAAAAACCAGAGATGGCTTCTATCTCTCAGGATGTCCCTGCGAATACTGCCCTCGGTTTCAGCGTGATTCTTACTGAGAAAGGATTAGCTCCTGGAACTTATATCTGTACTTTGGCTATTTGTGATAACGGAGATTGCGCAATTAAGAGTTACGAAACTAAACAGTTCTTTTTAACTGTAACATCATAGGGAGGGATTAAAATAATCTTAACAAAATGGTTAAAAAAAGATCATCTGCCTCCGGTAAAATTTGGGAGATCATAGCTTACTTAGGGGTTGTTTTAGGGATTATTGGAATTATTCTGGTAATTCTAAAAATATTAGGTTTGCTCTAAAAATGAAAAGCAGAGATATTCTTAATCTGATTGCTTTTCTTTTTACTATTTTAATGGTTTTGTATGGGTTAAGCAAAGGGTTTGACGATATCGAACTTTTTTTGAACTTAATTTATTTTGCAGTATTAATATTATCCCAATTAGAAAATCTAAAAGAGGCATTATTTTAAAAAAAGAGGTGTATAAAATGGCAAATAAATCATCAAAAAAGCGTATGACTGAAGATCAGGAATTTGAAGTTATGAAGTTAGTTTTAGACAAATTTCTCTGGCTGGGCTTTATTGTCATGGGCTGGGGAATGTATACTTCCATCAAAGATACAGCAATATTGCCCGGGTTATGGTACATGATTGCTGGAGCAGTGATTTTGATTCTCTTCGTCATCCTCATTGTCAAAGAGTACGAAATCTGGAAATAAAAAAAGTCGCCGCCTAGGCCAAGATTGTGCCTGAGCTAGGCTTCCTCGTTAGATGTAATTTAGTTACAGAAATTTAGCTGGGTATAAAGCCCCGCCCTTTAGGGCGCTAAATTTCTGTTCCGAAACACAAGAAAATCAAAGATTTTCTGTGCCCCAAAAATTTTCAATTTTTCAGGGACTTGCCAATGTAAGCGAGTGCCGTAAAGCCATGGGCTTTAGCCCGTGGATAGTTCTCGTCAGAGAACTTGAGAACGTTAGTGACCCTAGGCACGAGCAGGCAAGTTTTCGTTACTTTTTCTTTAAATTTTACATCCAGAAAAAGGCGAGGGCACAGGCCAAGGCGACTTTTTAGTGGCCAGTAAATAGGTAAAGTTTTTATTCTCTTTTCTTTTTCTTCTTGATTATGACTAAAAAAGCCTTTGCAGACCTGAAAGTTATCTTGATCAGCGTGGCCGTCTTTTTTGTCTTTGCTTTAGTTTTCTATCTGTTTAACCGATCTGAAACTTCTTTGGCCGGTTCGGCAGTAGAGATCCCTTCAGAAATCAAAGAATCGCTTCAGAACCAATTAAAATCTGGTACAGAAAGTTTAATTCTTTCCCAGAGGAATATTAAACTAAATCAAAGTGAGAGTAAAGATTTGATTTTAGGCATCTACAATAATTTCTCTGAAGGATTAGTCTATGGGATAGAAATTAAAACCTTGCAGAAAGAAGAAGCTACCTCGGACTTTAGTAAACATCTCTTGTTTACTTATCATCCTGGGCCTTTCTTTCTGGAAACTGCCCAAGCCGGAATGAATCTGGTTAAGGTCAAAGCCAAAGAACCAGGAAAATATTTGGTCCAGATCATCATTCTTAACCAGAACAGCCAGGTTGCGCAGGAATATGCCCGAGAGAGTTTATTAGTGGAAGTGGAATGATTTTAATCCCCACTTTTTTTAAATTATTAAAAGATTATTTAAATTAGGGATTATTTTAAGAGTAAAAGATGGTAGATACTGAATCTCACAAAGGATTAATTGTCTTTCAAGACCGGAAAATTAGAAGATTGTGGTATAATCAGGAATGGTTTTATTCTGTAGTGGATATTGTTAAAATTTTAACAGATAGCCCTACACCTAGGCAGTATTGGGGTAAAGTTAAAGAGAGGGAATTTATTGCTCTTGAACTGTCCCCAATTTGGGTACAGTTGAAAATGCCTGCTGAAGATGATAAGCTACGCTATACAGATTGCGTTAATACCAAAAACGCTTTTAGGTTGATTCAATCAATTCCCTCAAAGAAAGCAGAGCCGTTTAAGATGTGGTTAGCTCAGGTTGGTAAGGAAAGGATTGAAGAAATTGAAAACCCAGAATTAGCTCAAGATAGAGTAAAAGAATACTATGAGCTGAAAGGCTATCCCCATGATTGGATAGACAAAAGATTAAGAGGTATTGCGATTAGGCAGGAATTAACTGACGAATGGAAATTTAGGGGTGTTCAGGAAGAGAGAGATTTTGCTATTCTCACCAACGAAATATCGAAAGCGACATTTGGGAAGACCGTAGGAGAATACAAACAATTTAAAGGATTGAAGAAACCAAATCAAAATCTCAGAGATCATATGACTGATTGGGAATTGATTTTAACTATGGTTGGAGAAAAAGCAACAACCGACATTACCATCACTAAAGATGCCCAAGGGTTTGACCAATGCAAACAATCTGCAAAGAGAGGTGGACAAATCGCAGACAATACCAGAAAAGAGCTGGAATTAGAGATTGGTAAACCTATCGTTTCAAGAGAAAATTATTTGTATTTAAATCCGGAAAAGAAAAAGAAGATAATTTCGGATCAAAAATAAATAATTTTCCACTGCCAACTTTTCTTTTTAACTCTCAAATAAAAAGAGAACTTTATAAACCCCAAAAGCTTTCTTTTCAAGATGAACAAAAAAGCAGCAGTAAGTTTACCCCTCAATCTAATGGTGGTTATTATTATTTCTTTGGTTATTTTAGGCCTGGGAGTGACTTTATTGTACAAGTTCATGGATGAAGCGGTAAGAATCAAAGCAGATTTAGATGATAAAACTGCTCAGGAATTAGAACGTCTTTTAGTAGATCAGGGCCAGATAGTAGCTTTGCCTTTACATGTAGCTTATCTCAATCCTGGAGAAGATCATATCTTCGGGATTGGGATTCTGAATATTAATCCAGTTAATGATTTTACCATTGAGGTTTCTTTGTCTGCAGCAGCAGATTTGCAAGGAAATTCTATCTTAGAAGATCAAGCTCAAACTGCTTCCTGGCTTTTATATCCTATCAATCCCCTTACTATTAAAGAAAACAAGCATGTTAAGGAAGGGATTATGGTCAGCGTTCCTAAAACCGCAGAGAAAGGTCAATATATCTTTAATGTAATAATTAGGGATTCTTCCGGCAACCAATACGGCAACACCCAGAAGTTCTATGTTAATGTGAAGTGAAGTTAGATTAATTCACCCTAATTATATTTAATCCGCCAGTTAGTCTACTTTAGACCAAATCAAGAATTAGAAGTATCAAAAAAGTTGGTTAAACCATATTTTTCTTCTATATCATTATTAGCTCTTTCTAATGCTCTTTTAACAAAAAAGTCTGAATCATATGGAGAATCTAATGCCCCCGAAAAGATAAATGGTGGAATACCAGTAATATGTTCTTGTTTTATTCTTTGTGCATCATGCTTGATGTATGAACCAACTCCAAGTGCTAGTAAAACTGAAGCTGCTGCAGCGGTAATAGCAGTTACAGCTTTTCTACCGATTCTTAACTTTGGTATTAGCGATAATACTTTTCCAGCTAAATTATCCTCAGTTTCTCTTCTTCCAACTTTTCCCAGTTCCTGTACCATCCCCTGTTTGGCCAATACCTCATTTCGATATTGAGTAACTTCCTCTGCTCTAAAATTATCCCCGTCAACTACAGAAACGAATACATTCCATAATTCAGGAAATTCATCAATACTATATCTAACCCTCCCCTCTGCTTGCATCCTTCTTCCAAAGTCTGTCCCTTCCAGAGGCATAGTACAAAAAAGACTAAAATTAATTTTAGAATCAGAACCTTGCCCTACTTCCACTAATCTTTGTAGATTCCTTTGTAGATTATTTCTTTCATTTTGTGTTTCATGACTATCACCAATCATAATTCCCAGATTGATGTATGGAACTCTTTTATCAACTAATTCTTCTAATAATTGTACTTGTCCTCCACTTCGCAGTTTAAAGAGTGAACTTTCTCTTAATAAAGAATCTTCAACGGGAAGAAGTACTCTATGAGCTCCAGAATAATCATTACGATTTCCGTTATTCCAAAAGAGAGCATCCAGAAGACTTTTTCTAGGCTGCCACTTTCCTAGATTATTAGATCCGAGCAGCCCTATTTCTAATCCATTTGGGAATTCCCAAGAAACACTTTTCTCTCTAAGATAGCCAAATACTCTCTCTAATTCAGCGCCGCTCCTTAACAAAGTATTATCATCAGTAAACATTATTAATCCAGCACCAGATTTTAAGAGATTATCTATTTGATGCTCAATCTCTTCAATATTTAATCTATCAAAAGGTGTTTGAGAAGCATAACAAAAGTCACAACGTCTGTTACAACCCCTTTGCATTTCCATATAAGCTGCGAAGCCTTTTCTTAACACTGATTCTAAAATAGGCCCGCCTCCGCTTTCTGAGAATTTCTTAAAATCTACTAAATCTTGTAGATAACTTAGGTTTATAACCTGAATTCTTCCTGCTGACGGGATAAGTCTATCCCAATATTTTTGTTCTGCTAAACCGTTTTTAAGATCATCCAAAAATTCCGGCAAGCTTCTATCCGCATCTCCTAAGCCAATATAATCTGCTCCGGCTCTAAAATAAAACTCATGACGCTTTGGAGGACTAGCATCGTTACCCCCCACAATTACAACTGCTTGAGGATTATGTTCCTTAAGACTTTTGATTGTTTCTTTTATTGAGTTTGCTTCGTAAGTAAAATTAGCGGACAAAACATAAACTTCAACGTCTCTTGAGGAATTTCCAATTCTTTCTTTAAGATTGCCAATCAATCTTCTTTCTAATCTAATGTTTCCATACTTAATTGGTGTTGCATATTCCTCAGAAAAATGTTCCTTCCAGGATAATGGATCATCAAGGGTTCGCGCATCAAGAAATTCTAATTCATAATTTCCTCTATCCAAAGTACTCGCTAAAGTTACTTGTGCTTGAGGGAAGGTATTAGTTCTGATTGGTCCATATGGTTTCCTTTCTTCATCTAGCAAAGCAGGACAAGGATTAACTACAAATGAGATCTTCATGCTTAATAATTACTACAAAGTAGTACTTTATAAAGATTGTGGCAGAATTTTCTCTCATTTGCCTGGAAAAAGAGATTAATAGATATTCGTCTAAACCCTCTCCCAACCACCTTAACCATTTCCCACCGCAACCTTTATAACTCACCCCCACTTCCAAGTAGTAATGACAAAAATACTCTGTGTTGATGATGAACCTATCATTCGAATGGTCTATTCTCGTTTTCTTACTCGTTATGGTTATGGAATCCTAACCGCCGAAGATGGTAAAGAAGCTTTACGGGTTCTAGCTGATTATGGTTCAATCGACGGAATCTTTACTGATGACATGATGCCCAATATGAGGGGCTTAGATTTAATTCCTGCCATTCGCAGATTGGAAGGCGATAGATCTAAAATCCCAATTGTAGTGGTTTGTTCTCCGGGAAATAAAGATGCCTCCGGAAAAACATTAGTTCCGCAAGATTATCTAGATTTAGGAGCCCAGGCTTTTATTGAAAAACCTTTCACTCCAGATCAACTTATAGAAGCAGCAAAAACCTATTTTAAATGAAATAATAATCTCACCTCTTAATCCAACAATCCTTCCAAAAACTTCTTCGGATTTCTAGCTTTAACCACTGCATGGGCAATCAATACTCCCTCTGCACCCGATAAAAGAGCTTGTCCTAAATCCTGCCGGGAATGAATTCCTGCCCCGCAAAGTAATTTTGTTTTCGGGCTTAAATATTTCACTGCTTCCACTGCTCGGATTATAATCTTAGGTTTGGCTTCCGTAACCGAAATCTTTCCTCCGATTAATTTACGAGGTTCGTAAGCAAGATAATCCGGCTGGAGCTGGGCCACTTTTTTAACTTCCCAGATGGAAGAAGCGCAAACTATGGTTTTCAGTTTCTCTTTTTTACAGTCTTTAACTATCTCTTTCAGATAACGAAACTTTAATTTCCTCTCCGAATGGTTTAAGATTGTTCCTATGACTTTAATTTTCTTTAGTTCTTCTACAGAGACGCTTCCAGTATGCGCTCCTAAAAATACCGGGTCTGCGTGCTGGGAGAAAACTTGTATCTTAACTTTCTTAGCTACTTCTTTAATAGAGAGTAGCGAAGGAGCAATTCCAATCTGATATTTCTTGGATTTAACCTTAGCTATTTCCTGGGCTAATTTTAAAGCTTTAATCCCCGCAGATTCAGAATAAGTTTTAAAATTGATTAGGATTAGCGGTTTCATCTGAATCAGTAAATTTTACTTAATCTTATTATTTCTTAATCTTATACTTAACATTGATAAAATCTTTCTTTTTCTCTTTTTTAAGCTTGTTGAGTATCCTAAAGAGGTAGCCCAATAGGACAATTATTAAGATTATCGGAAGAAGGATGATTAAAAGATTAAACAGGAATAATAAGAACAAGATTATCAATAGCAGAACGATCAATCCCACCATCCAGGCTTTAACTCCTCTCAACAGGACCATCTTTTAGGTAAATCCCCAGTAGTATAAAAACTATTCCTTCTATTAGGGTTAAGATAAAGATAAATAAGCTAATTTCGATAAAGAATTCTAATGGAAAGGTTTGAATTAGCAAAGAATCAGTAGGAAACTGCCAATTTCCCTGGGGGAAGAAGATTTGATGGAAAATCGTAAAAGAGGAATTAAAACTAATTATTCCCCACAATAAGATGATCCCCATTACCGCAGTGGTAGTAATTCCTCCCCATAAGAGCAATTTTTTCAGTTTAAATCTATCTTTTAGATAATAAAGAATCATTCCTGCTACTATTACTAAACTTAGATAAAATAAGTAATCTGCTTCCTGGATTACTTTCTTTACATCATCCAGATGGGATATTTCCAGAGCAGTATAATTTAAATTTAATTCTCCCCGATTGGATACATAATTAATCGTTTGTGCTTGATTTTCCGTTTGGTTAACTAATAACAGAACCAATTGATAAGAAAAGAGTATTAAAAACAAAAAGCAAAAAAAGCTAAATATAGTAAGAATAATTTTCTTGCTTCTGCTTTTAACCATAAAAATTAAGAAAATAAATGAACTATAAAAACTTATTCGCAGTCAGAGCAGTGTGAACAGTGCTCTCCGCAGCCATCTTCTTTCTTTTCTTTCAGATTCTCAGGTTCATTAATTCCCATAACCTTAATCTCAAAGTTAAGATCTTTACCTGCAAGGGGATGGTTCAAATCAATAGTGACTTTTCCTTCTCCAACTTTAGTTATTCGGGCTGGAAGTTTTTGTCCCGTAGGTCCCTGCATCACTAACATCATCCCTGGTTGCGGTTCAGGTTTTTCCGGCAGTTTATCTCTAGGTACAACCATGATCAATTCTGCTCTTACCGCACCGTAAGCCTCTTCGGATTTGATCAGGAACGTTTTATTTTCATCTTTTTTCATTCCTATTACTGCCTGTTCAAAGCCAGGAATGACCTGTTTTGCACCCACTTCAAAGCAAAGCGGTTCTCTTCCTTTGGAAGAATCAAATACTTTTCCGTCAGAAAAAGTACCTGTATATTCAACTTTGATTTTGTCGCCGTTTTTGATCATTTCTTCTTTTTTAATCGTTTCCATCTTTTGTTTTTTTGTCATATTTTTAACCTCAAAACCCATTATTTACCATTTAATTATAAATTTATCTTTTATTTCTAAGGGAGAGTGTCAGGATTAAATCCCTGCAGCAGAAGCTGGAAATTATTAGGATTCTCTCCGCAGGTATGCTCATTTCTGAACTGGGTGTCCAATTTTCCGCTTTCATCATTCCAGAAATAAAGCCAGCTTTCGCATCCCGGCTTGCAGCCAGCACTGTTTAAGTTGCTATCCCTATCTTTTAATATCTCTTCTATCTCTCCGCTTTTGGCTTCATAATCTGGCTCGTTCATCTTTTCTACAAGTTCAGTAAATCTTCTTTGTTCATCCTCGACAGCTTCTCTACAAAATCCAACATAGCCTTTTGGAGAAAGTATCTCTCCTTGCTGATAACCGATACCTAATTCTTCATGCTTGTGGCGATGATAGAAAGTAGTCGTAGCTAATACCATTACCACTAAGCTAATTCCCCAGCCTATTTTTCCAGCCCAATTCGATCCATAATAATGTGACCTCATCTTTCCTCATTTACAATATTCTGGTACAGTAGGGCAGAGATACCGTTTCGGAGGATTAGCAATTAAGTCAACGTCTCTTCCTTCTCGAAGAGGAAATCCTCTAATCTGGTCTACATCTACAGCATATCTTCTGTCCAAAATAACAGAATAACTTTTCCCTCGAGTTATTTCTGATAATTGACATCCCAATGGACAGTCGTCACCAAAAAGATTATCACCTTTTGAAGGGGGAGTTAAGTACGAATCTTCCCAAGCATGTGCTGCGCCCACGAATATTACTATTTTGGCTTGTGGTTCTTTATCCATTAGTCTTTCTATGTTTTTAGCCATTTCTTTATCTCTATTTTTATCCTCAGATATGTTACGATTACTTGGGTCATTTACATCCATGCAATGTACTTTCATTCCTGCATCTTTTGCTTGGGTAAGCAGATACAGAAAATCCGGATAAATTCTCAAATTTATTGTTTCTAATAGTTCTTCTCCTTCAATCCGCCCCTCCATGAACTGTTCGACAGTATTCTGATACTTTTCCGGCAATTCTACCATTAAATGCTGGTATCCCTGTTGCTGAAGTCTTTCCAATAAGTCTCCTACAAAATAATTATCCATTTCCACAAGATGATCCTCTCCAAAAATAATTACTTGGTTTTGTTTGGCCTGGGTGAGAATAGTTTCTTCCAAGTCGCCAGGAAAAGGATGTTGTTTAATATCAGTCCATGTTTCCACAATGTGTCTTAAACTATTAAATTCTTGGTGATCCCCTGCCGGGGGAGAATAACTAGCTAAGCATCCGGTTTGGAGAGCAGTTAATAGTATAGAATAATTGCATAGTTTCCCAGTCCAACCCGAATCTTTATCTAGCATATTTTTCTTCCTCATTTAATCTTTTTCCCATCTCAATAGGAATTGCATTTACCTCGAACACATTCTCTCATTAACTCTCCGTTAAGATAAAATTCTGTAATTCCTTGCTGGTCATTCCATCTGGTTACTCTCGCTTCTGCTTCTGCATTATAAAACAGATGTTTTCCAATTCTTTCCCCAGGAATAACCCGATAATGATACTCCTTACGGATTCTCCAACCCTCTTCATTAATTTCTTGCACCTGGGTGGTCATATGCTTACCTGCACCTAAACGTTCGCTGGTAGAGGTGTTCGGATTATGATAAAACAAAGCTCCTTCGGTGGGATCGCTAGCCTTGCCCGTTAATACTTCTAAAACTACTTGATAACAGACTTCTAATTTTGCCTGTACTTGTGCATCGGAATTTGGGCTTAATTTATATTCTCCTTTTTTATCTTTAAAACTTTTAGTTTGGAAATCTTTTGGATTAGCGCCGATAGCATTAAATTCTAAGGTATTATCTTTAATCACACTCATGAGGGTGCCGTCACCAAATCTTTTTTCTCCAGTGATATTGGGAGTGAGTTTAGAAGCAAAAAGCTGATTATCGAATTTCCAGCGGTTTAAAATAACTTCCATTACCCCTTTAATTCCTTCTACTGGTTCTGCGCCTGCTTCGTAAAATAATAACCTGCTAAGATAAATCAGATCTTCTGGAATGACTTCTTGATGGTAAGTCTCTCTTAAAGTTTGGGCCGCTTTTTCTATACCTCCCGCAATCATCTGATCGATTGTAGGTAGAGATTGGTACTCAATAACCGTCTCTTCTAAGGCTGCAGTAACTACTGATCTCTCTGCAGGTATACTTGATTCGCTAGGTTCATTTACAATCTCAGAATTACCCGGGCTGGGAGCACATCCGCTAGCTAAAATTAAAGCTAGGGGTACAATTCTTTTTCTAAAGGGAGTAGCCAGATTCATCCCCATTCAGAGAGCATCCCTATTTATAAACCTTTCGTTTAATTTACTACTCTCAAGTTACACTTATCTAGCTGAACTCAAACTCTTCTTCAGCTCTTCAGAAATAACCTTACCCGAGGCTTTCCCGGCTAGTTTCTGCACGCAGAATCCCATCAATGCTCCGAAGGGAGCGCCTTTATTCGCTTCAATTACTTCCTTGATGATGCGATGGATCTCTTCCGTACCTAAACTTTCATAATTTTTCAGCTTAAATTTGCCTTTGATCATATCTATCAAAACATCTAGCACAATATCTTTATGGATTTTCTCTTCATTTAAGTATTTGAATAGATCTCTAAAATGATCTGCAGTTAATTTTTCCGGATCTAGCTCATATTTCCGTTTGATTTCCAATAAAGTAGAAGTTAAAGTTTCAGCAATAAATGCTGCTTTGATTTTCGGATAAGTCTTTACTAATTCTTCAAACAAAAGCATCTGACCAGACTTAGCTATAAATTCCGCTAAATCCCCGCTTAATCCAAATTTACGTTGATAGCGGAGCATTTTCTCTTCCAGCGATTCAGGTATTTCTATCCCCCGTAAATCCGGCTTGATTAATAGAACATCAGTTTCCGGATACATTCTAGCTGCCCCAGGCATAGGCCTTAAAAAAGAAGTGGTTCCTTCCGCTTCTGCCTTGCGCACTTCTTTGGGTATCCCTATAAATAATTCTTGAGCCCGTTCATAGACCGCTTCTAAAGCGATTTTTGCTGGTTCTTCTTTTTCTGCCACTAGGATAAAAGCATCTTTTTCATTACAAGCTAGCTCTTTCTTGATTATTTTTACTTCACTTTCAGTAATCCCATAATTGGGCAGTTCATCAGAATGAAATATCCCTCTAACTCCGGCTTTAATCTTGGCCCGACCAGAAAATTCTGTACCTACTCGATAGCCAGGCTGAAGTTCTCTTCCCACTAATCCTGCAAAGTTCTTCAACTTTATCCCTAAAATTTTTCCTTTATTTTTTATTGCAGCTTGGATTACTTTTGATTCTGAACTTTTGATCAGTAAAGTTAAATCAAAAATTTCTAATTTCTCCAATTTTATTTTTTTCAATTCCAGCTCTTCTTTGATTTTACTTAATTCTAATTGCCTTTTAATTTCTAATTCTATCAGGGTAGGCAGCATCTTTAAATCCTGAGCGCCCTTGATCTCGACCCTGTTTCCGCCAGCGATGGAAACATTTACGTCCTGCCTGATCGTTCCTAAACCTCTTTTAACTCCAGGTAAAGATCGCAGTAGCATCCCGATCTTTTTAGCAGTTTCAAGACCTTGTTCAGGAGTATGAATGTCTGGGGCAGTGCCGATCTCAATCAGGGGGATTCCTAGGCGATCCATTCTCCAGATTCGTTCAGCAGAAGTTTCTGAAATATTTTTACAGGCATCTTCTTCTAATGAAATATTTTCAATCCTGACTTTTCCTGCACTGGTCTCAATCTCTCCTCCCCGGGCAACCAAAGCCGTTCTCTGGAATCCAGAAGTGTTGGATCCATCAACTACTGTTTTCCGCATCACCTGAACAATGGAAGAAACTTTTGCTTCTACCATCTTACAGAATTGTAAAGTGGTGTACAAAGCTTCTGGGTTTAATTGATGGGGTGGTTCAGAATCAGTTTCCACTAGACAGGTTGTATCTTTATAACCTTGATAAATAAAAGTTTTACTCTTGAGCTGTTCTTCTTGGGCAGCGATATCAATCTCCCCGGATTCTCCTGCAGAGGCTCTTAACTTTCTTCTAACCTCAAAATCAGGCAGGTCATCCCGAAGTAAAGTTGGACAATTACAGAATAGTTTTCTACCTTCTAATTGTTGGTGAATTTCAATTCCGCATTTGAGATTAGTTTGTTCCATTTTACTTAATCAATAAGGATCATTCTTTTACTTCTCACCATTTTTCATAACCATTCTCTTTTTTTGGGGGGGCAGTATTTGCTGAAAATCTTTAGCCGAGGGCAATTTGCCGTATAAATTATTTGGCAGCTGTTTGCTGAGGGTATATTTTGCTACACCGATGGGTTTTGAGACTGTTCTTAAAGCATATTCTACTTCCAACCGATCTTTATGCGGCACTAACAAAATCCCTATGCTTGGATGATCATCAGGATGTTTCAATTGTTTATCTATAAGTTGTAAATAAAAATCAAGTTTGCCTATAAATTCTGGTTCAAACTCGGTTACTTTTAATTCTACTGCAATCAGGCATTTTAATATTCGATGGTAGAAAAGTAAATCAATAAAATAATCTTTATCACCTAAAGTGATAGGATATTGATTTCCGATAAAACAGAATCCGTACCCCAATTCCATCATCAAGCGTTTTACTTTTTCAACCATGGTATTTTCAAGTTGTTTTTCGGCAATCGGCTTGTTAATGTCTAAAAAATCTAGTGAGTAGACACTCTTAATACTTTCTTGCGTTTGCTCAAGCATATTCTCAGGCAAGGCAGTTGCGAAATTGTGCTGAGAAGGATGCAGCAGATAATTAGTATAAGCATCAGCTTCTATCTGGTGTAACAAAACCGAACGGCTGTACCTATTTTTAATAGTAGTTTCTAAATAAAAGATACGGGCGTTTATATCTTTCACTTTTTGAAGTATCAAAATATTGTGTCCCCACGGAACTTCTGAAACAAGCTGCTTCATATTTCCCAATTCTGAAACAGGCTGTTTCAGATTTGAGTATTCTTCTACCAATTGTCTCATAAACCAAAGACTACGCGGCGACCAGCTTATACCCTCACCAATATTCCTATTCAAATCTTTGCTTAATTGTTCGACAATTGATTTTCCCCAACCGTACTGTTGTTGCTTTTTTATGATCAATTCACCAATATTCCAATACAACCTATTTGAAACAGTTTGAACGGTCTGCACAGCAAGCGCACGATGATTTTGCACCATATTCACTATTTCTGAAAGAAATTCTTGGTACGCTGCGTTTGATATTTTTTTATCCATATTTTATATTAATTCTTTAGGCCTAACTTATATAGGTTTGCTTGCTGTTGGTGAATTTCTATACCCCATTTCAATCCTAATTTATTATAATTCATCTTATTGAAAAAGGAAAGCAAAGCGCTTTAAAAAGGTTTAGGGTTTAATTCTGTAGGGTTTAACTTCTTTTACTTCCATCCCCATTCTTAAACCTATACTCTCCCCAGACCAAAATTATATAAATCTCCGCTTTATTCTAACTCCAAAAGGGGGTATTCCAAAATGTTTTGTCCAAAATGCGGGTCCATCCTGCGCCCGAAGATGAAAGGCACTAAGAAAATACTTTTTTGCAGCTGCGGCTTTACTAAAAGCCCTGATCAAGAAGAAACTTCTACGGAATTGAAAGAGATAGTTAATACTGGTAGAAAAATAGAAATCATCGAAAAAGTAGAAGTCCATCCGAAAATCAAGACTAAATGCGAAAAGTGTGCAAATACAGTTGCTTATTATTGGACCCAGCAGACCAGGGGAGCAGATGAGCCTGAAACCAGATTTTTCAGGTGTACTAAATGCAATTATACTTGGAGAGAATATGCTTAGTCCTCAAGCTTTATCCAGTCCGCAGGAATTAGTCCAAAGCTTATCTAAAGACAGCTTATTTAACCAATGGCAGAAAGAGCACCCTAAAAATTTTCTTTCTCATTTTTTTGCGGCTTTAGATTCTGATTTTAAGTTCAAAAGCAACTGGGAAATCGGCTTTTTCGCTGAGGATAAGATTACTGTTTTTCTGCCTTTGAAATCTGAATTTTCCACCAGTGGAACACCGGTAGAAAATTCAGGGTCTGAGGAAACCGCTCCGAGCCAACCTCGTTGCCACTCGGGGCGGTTTCCGATTGACAAAGGCTTTGAGATCAAGCCTGCTGATGAGATCTTCAAGCAGAAATCCGCTAAACTAGAATCGCTCAATCTAAAGTTGGTTGTTTTATCTTACGAAGAGGCTTTAAAGAAATTTCAGGATAGCCAATTAGTTTATTTTCCTAAAGTAGTTTTGGGAGATGGCTTTGTGATTTTACAAACTATCAATGGAAAGATTCTCTGGAATTTTACATTCATCACCAAACAGCTCAAGTTCGTCAATCTCAAGATCAATGCCCTTACTGGAAAAGAAGAAGACCATCAGGAAATTGATTTGGTGCAAAAGAATTAGAATTTGTTAGAACAAAATTATTAGTTTGACTAAACCTTTTAATTATTATTTCATTATCTTACCTATATTCCCCTTTCTCTATCAAAGTAGTAATGCGACATAATCATCGCTAGTAGTAAACTCAAATTTTTTTTCGCTAGTGGTATCGGGTTAGAGTATATATTTTCCACTTCAGTATTCTTTATAAGTAAGTTTGTTTTTATAAAATTCCAGATAGATGTTTAGGAAAAAGGGGTGATGGATGATTACTCAAAAAATTTCTTACAAGGCAATGATTGGCTCTCGAAGTTTGGACTCTTTTATCAATGTTACTTTAACCCCTGCGGCTATTTTACCGCTGGTCAAAGAAGTTAAGATTGAAGAATAGGTTTGTTTTCTTTAATTTTTCTTTTTTTGTTAGTAATATATTTTTTTTGTTATTGGTCTTTCCGTAACAACCTTTAAATATTTATATATAATCTTCCGGAATATGGATTTCCAAAAGCTGGTAGAAGTATATGAACAATTAGAAAAGACCTCTTCTGGCAACCAAATGCGCGAAATTTTAGCTGAATTTCTTAAGAAAGTTCCGTCAGAAGAATTAGCCCGAGTTTCTTACCTAACCTTGGGCCAGATCGCTTCCGATTATGAAGGAGAAGTCCTGGGCATGGCCGAAAAGTCCGTATTAAAAGCAGTAGCGATTGCTGGAGCAGTAGACCAATCCAAAGTAAATAAATTAATGCAAGAATTAGGCGATGCTGGATTAGTGGCAGAGAATGTATTGCAGAAGAAACCTCAAACCTTAGTTCCCTTAGGAAAATTAACCGTTAAAGAATTATTTGAAACCTTGCATAAAATAGCTGGTTCTATTGGTACTGGTTCACAAGATACTAAACAAAACCTACTGGCTACTATGCTCCAAAAATCTTCTCCCTCTGGAGCTAAGTATATTATCAGAATAGCTGTGGGTACTTTGCGTATGGGTGTCGGAGATATGACAGTTTTAGATGCTTTATCCCTTGCTTTTACCGGAAATAAAGAAAGCAAAGAAATCCTGGAAAAAGCCTATAATATTTGCCCGGACCTGGGAATTATCGCTGAAACTTTGGCTAAAAGCGGAATTAAAGCTATTGAGAAGATTGATATTCATGTGGGCACCCCCATAAAGATGATGCTGGCCCAAAGAGTAGATGAATTGCACGAAATTTCAGATAAAATTCCCGGTGAGTTTACGGTAGAGGCAAAATATGATGGGGAAAGAATCCAGGCGCATAAGAATAAGAAAGGGAAAATAACCCTTTTTTCTCGAAGATTGGAAAACATAACCTTACAATTTCCTGATTTGGTACAATGGCTGGACCAATACTTTCATGCCGATGAATTTGTGATTGAAGGAGAGGTAATTGCCGTAGATAAAAAAGGTCATCCGCTTCCTTTTCAGACTTTGATGCAGCGCAAGAGAAAAACCGAGATAGAAAAATATGTAACAAAAGTTCCAGTGCAGTTGAAAGTATTTGACTTATTGTACCTAGATGGAAGATCATTTTTACATAAACCGTACCCTCAACGTTCAGCCCAATTAGAAAAACTCCTGAAAAAGAATGAGTTTATAGTTCCAACTGAAAAGATTATTACTGAAAATATTGATCAATTGGAAGATTTCTTCCAGAAGATGCTCAAGGAGGGATATGAAGGCGTTATCGTAAAATCTCGAGCAGAAGATTCTGAATATCAGGCCGGATCCCGAGGCTGGAATTGGATCAAGTGGAAAAAAGAATACGTTACCGAAATGGTAGACACTTTCGATTTGGTAGTTCTTGGCGCTGATCATGGTAAAGGTAAACGTTCCGGAACTTATGGAGCTTTATTATGTGCTGCATATAATCACAAAGAAGACCGATTCGAAACTTTATGTAAATTGGGTACGGGATTAACTGATCAATTGTTGGAAGAGCTGCCCAAGAAGTTAGCTAAGTATAAAGTTGAACGAAAACCAGTTCGGGTTAAAGTAAAGAAAGAGATGGAACCAGAAGTCTGGTTCGAGCCGAAATTGGTACTAGAAGTTTTTGGTGCGGAGATCACTAAAAGTCCTTTTCATACCTGCGCTTTGGGATTAGCTTTAAGGTTTCCTCGCTTTATCCGTTTTCGGGAGGATAAGAAAGCTGAGCAGGCTACAACCAGTAAAGAAGTGGAAGAGATGTTCGGAAAGAAATGAATGCACCGGCCGGGATTCGAACCCGGATAAACGGCTTGGAAGGCCGTTGTCTTCTGCGGCACAAAAGTTACAGCATCTTTTGCGTAACCGTTGGACCACCGGTGCATACCACAATTAAATCGGTTGTTTATTTATAAAACTTATCCCAAAACAAAAAGTTAATTAAAACCAAAGCTTTTCTTCCACTCTATGGCCCTTAAAAAGAGAAAAAAAGAGCAGATCCTGGTCTTCGGCTCACATTCAGATGATTTTGTCATTGGCGCAGGTGGAGCTATTGCTAATTACGCTAAAAAAAATAAAGTTTATTCAGTAGTCTTTTCTTATGGGGAAAAATCTCATCCCTGGCTGAAAGAGAAATTCGTCCAGAAAGTTAGAGCTAAAGAAGCTCAGGAAGCCAGCAAATTGCTTGGCTGTAAGACTTCTATTTATGATCTAAAAGAGATGCATTTCTTGGAAGATTACACCAAAAAAGAGTTGGAACCTAAACTCTTAGCTCTGATCCAGCGGATTAAACCCGTAAAAATATTTACCCATAGCCTAGAAGATCCTCATCCTGATCATAAGGCTATTAATCAAATCACTTTAGATTTATGGGAAAAACTTGATTTCCAGCCTAAGCCTGAGCTCTATGTTTATTCAGTTTGGAATCCAGTTTCTTTCAAAACCAGCTGGCCGGCTTTTTATGTTAATATCACCAAAACTTTCGGATTGAAATTAAAGGCGTTGAAAGTTTTCCGCAGCCAGAGAGTGCATGTAGCTTACCCAGTTTTCCTCCTGCTCTTCAGAGCGATTAAAGACGGTTTCAAGATCAGAACTTTATTCGCAGAAAAGTTTTATAGGATAAAATAAGATATTAAACCATGAAAAAAACTAAACTGCTCCTAGTCTCAGATACTTTCCTTCCTAAAGTAGATGGGACTGTCCGTTTCATCGAGGAATTCATCAAACGCGCCAGAGATCATTTTGATCTCTCTTTGTTAATACCTCAGTTTGAGCAGCCTCTCTCCGTCAAGGGGATTAAAACCGTTTTATTAGAGGTCTCTAAAATTATCCATCCTCTGCCCACTTATCCGGCAATAAAGATTTCCCTCTTTAATCTCCTAAAAATCAAAGATGCCGTCAAAGAATCAGAAATAGTCTTTGCCCAAGGGCCAGCTTTCGCTAGTTATATCGCAGTATTGTTCGCTTATCTCTATCAAAAACCAGTTTATTTTTATACCCATGTCTTACCCTGGGAATTATTAGAACAATCTACCCGCAGCCACTGGGGTAAATTTTGGGCCTATTGGGTTAGAAGAGGAAGTATCTTCATCTTTAATCGTTGTAATAAAATTCTTGTACCTTACCATGACTTGGGAAACCAATTGAGAGATTTCGGCCTGAAGACTAATCTGTCTGTAGCTCGTCTAGGAATTGATATCGAGAGATTTTCTCCCTCTAAAAATAAGATCGCCAGTAAAAAGAAAGTTAGTCTGGATGAAAAGAAATTAGTAGTAGGCTATGTCGGAAGAATTTCTAAAGAGAAAAATATTGAAAATTTATTAGAAGCATTTAAGAAAATACGTTATCCTCAGCGTTTTACTTTATTGTTGGTTGGTGACGGTTCTGAAGAGTTGGTCAATAAATTCAAAAAAGCCAAAAATTGTCAGGTTACTGGTTTCGTAGAAAATGTGGAAGATTATCTTAAGGCTATGGATGTTTTCGTCATGCCCAGTTTAACTGAAACTACCTCTCTAGCTACTTTGGAAGCGATGTCCTGCGGATTGCCGGTAATCGCCACTAAGGTCGGTTTTATCGAGCATTATCTGACTAAAGATCAGAACGGCCTTTTCTTTCCCCGAAATAGCTCTACCTTATTGGCTATAAAAATAGAAAAATTATTGAAAGAGCCGAAATTAAGAGAGCAGTTGGGCCAAAATGCTCGTAAAACTGTAGCTTATTCTTTCTCTTGGGAAAGATCGATTAATAAGATCAGAAGAATATTGGATGAGTGAATTTGTCTTTGGGACAGTTTTTCTTTTAAACATATATCCATATATATCATATGCGAAAGATTTAAAAACCATCCTAAAACTTTGCTTAGAAACTAAGGGGGATTCAGAATATGGCCAAAGAAGAATTTGACGATGAGGTAAGTATTAAAGATACTCCTGCAGAAGAAGAGGAGACCGAAGACAGTTTCATGGACGGTTATACTAAAGAAGAAGAGGTCCAGGAATGTGCAGAATGCGGTTCTGCAGTAAGAGAAGCCAAGAAAGTAATAGCTTCCATTGAAGGTGAAGAATACACCTTCTGTTCCAAGGCCTGTGCCGATGAATTCAAAGAAACTTTCGCTGCCGGAGAAGAAGAATAAGTTTTTTTAGTTCTTTATTTTCTTAGTGCTTTCTCAATCTTAGGCAATTCCCAGCAGTTTAAAACCTCTTTCTTTTCTGCCCAGCCTCGCCTGGCCGTCAGCACTCCTAGCGGATAATTCTCCAGATGTAAAGTATCATGAGCATCAGTACCGATCGCAATCTTGCATCCTGCCTCGATTGCAGCTTTAACCTTTATTCCATCTAAATCCAGCCTCTCCGGCAAGGAATTCACTTCCAGGAAAACATTATTCTTTTTGGCAGTCTCAAAGACTTTCTCTAAATTTATGGCTAAAGCTTCTCGGGTATTCAATAAAATATCTGTAGGATGAGCTAAAATATTGATTGGATAATTTTCTAAAGCAGAACAAACTCGCTGGGTCATCTCTTTTTCGGGCATTTTTAGGGATAAATGCACTGCTCCGATCACTACATCTAACTCTTTCAGTTTTTGTTTGGAAAGAGGCAAAGTTCCGTCTTTGAGAATATCAATCTCCACCCCAGAAAAAACTTTAATCCCTACTTTCTGGCGTACTTTCTCAATTTCTTTCAGATAAGCGCTTAATCTTTTCTCGTTGAGCGGATTGGTTATACCCATCTGTCCGTAATGGTCATTGAAAGAGATGAACTTAAATCCCAGCTCTTCAGCTTTCTGGGCCATCTCTAACAAACTATTTCCACCATCGCTCCATCTAGTATGATTATGAAAAACTCCTTTGATCGCCTGGTTTGAAATCAACTGCGGCAATTTGTTTTCTAGAGCTGCTTTTATCTCTCCAGTATTCTCCCGCAGTTCCGGCTCCATATATTTTAATCCTAATTTAGAATATATTTCCTCTTCAGTTCTGCCCGCTACCCATTTTTTATCTTTAACTTTAAATAAACCATATTCGTTTAAAGTATATCCTTTTGATAAAGCTAATTTTCTTAGTTCGATATTATGCTCCTTATTGCCGATAAAATAAAGCAAGGCAGACCCAAACTCTTTTTCTGAAACCACCCGCAAGTCCATCTGCAGCCCATTTCTTAACCTCATCGAGCTTTTGGTGCTTCCTTTAGCGATAATTTCCTGAATATCTGGTAGGGAGGTAAATAATTTCATTACCTTTTCTGCTTGATTAGAGATGACTAAAAAATCTAAATCTCCCACCGTCTCTTTTCCCCTGCGAAAAGAGCCGGCAACTTCTATTCTCTCTACAAAATTAAATTTCTGAAAATAATTTTTTATTTCATTAACTATGGGCAGAGCTTGAGAATATAAAAATCGTTTGGGTTTGGTCTTAAGAAATTGTATCCCTCGGAGCAAGTTTTGTTCAGTCTCCTCCGCAAAACCGGTTAATTCTCTGATTTTATGCTGCTTTAATGCTTTCTCTAGGTCTGCAACAGTTCTAATCTTTAATTTTTGGTAGAGGATTAATATTTTTTTAGGCCCTAAGCCAGGTATCTGGTTCAGCTCTTCCTGATCAATCTTGATTTCTTTTTTTAGCTTCTCATAATATTTTAATTTGCCGGTTTTTAGGATTTCCTCGATTTTCTCGGCGATGCTTTTGCCTACACCGGAAATCTCTTTCAGCTCTCCCTTTCGATAGACTTCGGCAATATCTTCCGTTAGGACTTCCACTCCCTTGGCTGCCTTGCGATAGGCATAGGGTTTGAATTCTATTCCCTGCAATTCCAGGATATCTGCGATATTGTTCAGGATTTTGACTATCTCTAGGTTTTTCATCTTTTTATGAGAGCGTGCTCCTTTAGTTGATCTTGGATTAATCTATTCTTAAGAGAAAATGTTTTCTGAATCAGTTCTTTTCCCTGTTCAAAATTTATCTTTGTTCCATAATAATTGATGTTATTGCGGATATAGCGGAATCGGTCAAAATCATTATATTCAAAATCTTTTACTAGCGTTCTTAATAATTCTCCAGTGCAAAAATGAGAGGTTACTTTATATCCTTTGGAGATACAAAGAGCTTCTAGAATCTCACGCAAAGAATCATAGGCTAAAGAAACATAAGCTGAGATATTAATCTCGTTGATTTTGGCAGTATTTACAGCGATTTCTTTGATCCCGGCCATTTCTATTAAAGAAAAGATTAATTCTTTATCTACCTTGGTCTTTCGGATAAATCCCTTTCGATAGCATTCATCTAGATCCATTTTACCTCTCCCTGGATGACCAGGCCATTTAATATATTATTGATTAAATGTTTATTTCCTAGTTCTTTAATTTCAGTAACTATAACTAATTGTAATTTCCGATTTAATTTCTTTTCCCAGATCTTTTGGTTTGGGAAGTCCATCTTTCTTTCTGAAATAATTAACAAGTCTAAATCACTATCCTCTGTGTCTGAACCATCTGCACCAGAACCGAAGAATACCACCGTAGGTTTAAGATAGAATTTATTTATCTCTTCTAATAATCCGGACTCTTTAATCTTACGCAGGTTGTACCATAATTTAAGATCTCGGTAAGAGTCTTCCTCTAGATTTGCTTTATACAGATGATAGACCCGCTCGAATCTTACCTTTAGAATTTTCTTTTTCACTAAATCTTTCAGTGCTTTGCTGGCAGTAGCCGGAGTAATCTTTACCTCTTTGGCTATCTCCCGGACATTAAATTCTCTTAAGGAGGATTCAAAAAATACTTTTAATAGCTTTAAATCTTTAAACATATGTTTAATAAAATGAACATATGTTTATAAATATTTCTGTTTAGGATTAAATCTTACATCAAAAACATTAAATCACAACTGATTTAAATATTAACAGAATTATTTCTTTTCTTTCGCTTCTTTCTTCTTGAGATAAGGGTGCCCTTCTCCTGAGACCAACGATTTTCTTAATTGGAGTAAATCACTTAAGTCTGCAGTGGCATAGCCAAGTTTATCTTCAACTTCAAATCCAGCTTTGTCTAGATTGGGTTTAAGATAAGCAGCTATTTCTGTGGGATGAAATTTATTAAAATGATGTTGTACATATCTGCTGTTCAGAACGGTTAAGGCACCGTTAATATACTTTCCTCTAGACTCATCAACATGCTTTTTTAGATGCCCCACGGTTGTCTTCTTGCCTTTGGCTAATTCTTCTATCGCCTTGATGCTATCTACCCCTTTAATCTTTCCAGCACCAACCTGCTCGTCATACATTCCAGTTAAGAAATCATATTGATCTTTTTCGTCTAGCCCTAAGTCTTTCATCTTACCTAATATTCCGGGATGGGCTTTTTCAAAGTATTTTTTAAGTCCGGCAGTTACTGCTTTTTTAATTTCATCTTTTTTCTTTTCAGTTTTAGAATCATCATCGTTCTGGAAAGCTTTATCTAATTCTGTCTTGATTGCATCATACATCCCTTGCTGAGCAGGAGAAAAAACATTATTATACCAATGGTTCATATTCTCATCTTTGGTGAAAGCATCATGGGCTTTGAAAGCTGCATCTAAATCTTTAGAATGGGTATCTTGCATATCTTTAAACAGATCATCTATACTTTTCGGCTTTTTTGGCTTATCTTTACCCATATCCCTAAGTAAATCAAAACCGTATTTAAATATTTCTGTTCAGCAGATTAAATTGACCAGAAAGAAACCCAATCATCTTATTCAACTAAAAGCAGTTTTCACTTAATCTTTCCCTAAAGTGCAGGCTGGAAAGCTATAATTGCAATTACGTTTCTCCGGCACTGCTGCGGCATGGCAAATTTGAGCAGGTCCTCTAACAATATAAGGACATAAAGGGTAGGCAGTTCCTTTATTTGGATCAATTAGGATCGTTACTTTAAACTCTTTATCAAAGACCGGTCTGTAATCACTATCTTTACCCCGGCATTCATGATCCCTAACTAGATGTTCCAGCTTAGTTTGTTCCATTTTACTTCTAAAAAGAGGTTGCTATTTAAAAGTTACTACCAATTTAAATATTTTTTAGTGTTGTTGAACCTAGTTAAACACTGGTTGACCAAAAGGTCCCACTATCCGCAGAAACCATTATATTTATATAAAACATATTTTTAATAAGATTATAAATTAGTCTCACTATCTTATAATCAGAAACAAATATCCCAAATGAAGGTGAACTTAAACATGAGCAAAAAATCAATTAAACCTAAAACCCTTAAAGCCGTAGGAGATAATAGTCCTAAACCTGTAGATCCCCACCAGAAATCCGAATCACTTCTTCCGCAGGGAGCACCAAAACTTCCCCCAGAATTAGAAAAGAAGCTTAAAGCTCTCAAAGAAAAATTAGACCAATTCAAAGCTAAAGTATTAGACAAATTCGGCGATTATATCGTAGGTATGACCTTATTGCCTCCGGAAAAACCCCATCCTAAGCATGAAGAACCCAAGTCTGAAGAGCAGGCTGAGGCTCAAGCAAAAGAATTGCCTAAAGAGCAGTCAAAAGAAACAGAACAGAAGATTGATGTTTTAGTGGTTGTAGATGATACTACTTCTAAACAGCTGACTAAAGATGAATTACATCAAAAATTTTCTACCATCATCCGTAAATTTGCAGAGGAGACTGATAAGAACATCATTCCTCAGAGCATACTACTGACTGATCTATGGTTAAATTGTTATGATGCTAAATATGAATTAAACAAATTAATTTCCATGGGCGCCCCCATCCATGATACTGGGATGCTTGCTGCCATTAAGATTGCCGAGATTCATAAGACCATGGTGCTGAAGAAATTCGATAAGTACATCCTAAGTTATGTGCTGGCTGGATCTTTGGTCCAAGGCCGAGCTACACCTACTTCTGATATTGATGTCTGGATCGTCATTGATGATACTGACGTCAAGAAAATGACCAGATTAGAACTTAAAGATAAGTTAAGGGCGATCATCATCGGCATGGGCATCGAAGCCGGTGAGATGACCGGAATCAAAAACAAATTAAACATCCAGGTCTATATCTTGACTGATTTCTGGGAATCTCTGAAAGATGCTAATCCTATTATCTTTACCTTGTTAAGAGATGGAGTTCCCTTTTATGATCGGGGAATTTTCATGCCCTGGAAACAGTTGTTAAGAATGGGCCGGATTAAACCTAGCCGGGAAGCGATAGATCTGTTTATGAGTACAGGAGAACAAAGCATCAGCCGGGTAAAGTTAAGATTGAAGGATATGGGCATGGAAGATACTTATTATGCTATCTTAACTCCATCCCAGGCAGCTTTAATGCTCTACGGGCTTCCGCCGCCAACACCAAAAGAGACTCCTGACGTCTTAGAAGAGATCTTTGTCAAGAAAGAAAAGATGCTTGAACAAGAATATGTTAATATTCTGAGAAGGAATGTCCAGATCCGTAAAGAGATTGAGCATGGAGAAAAGAAAGAACTGTCTGGGGGAGAACTAGACCAGCTGATCAAAGATGCAGAAAAGTTCCTCAAACGCATCAAAGAATTGTTTAAGACCATTGAAGAAAAGCATGACCAGAATAATGTTTTAATGCTTTACGATGAGATCATGACCATTATCAGGGACGTGCTTAAGATAGAGGGTATAGACAAGGCCCAGGATGAAGAGATCGTCAAATTATTTGAAGATGAGTTGATCAGTACCGGAAAGATACCTGCCCGCTATCTGAGAGATTTAAATGAGATTATCGATTCCAAGCGCAAGCAGGATGCCGGAAAATTAACCAAATCTGATCTGGAAAAGGCCAGAAAAGGCAGCTCTGGATTGATTAGGTTCTTGGTAGAGTACCTGCAGAGAAAACGTGGTCGGGAATTAGAACGGGCTAAGATTAAGATCAAGCATGGAGAGAAGTATGGAGAAGTTATTCTTTTGGACAAAATGGCTTTTATCATCCATGACCTTGATGCTAAAGAGAAGCGGATTGAGAAAGCCGAGATCCTGTCGGATGGAAGCCTTGGCCCTCTGGAAGAGAGCACTTTGGAAGAGTTCGAGAAAGAGCTGGCTAGCCTAAAGATGCCTCCGCGGGCTTTCATCAAAGAGGCTATCTTTGAAGATCTAAAGAAGATTTTCGGTCGGGATGTGGAAGTCTTGGTGAATTATTGATTTATTGTTTTTTTCATTTTTTTTGTATTATTTTAGCTAAAAGTAATCTCTTAGGGCCATTTAAGAGTAATCTTTTTAAGTCCTAACTGTATTAGTAAAAAAAGAAGGTGCAGAACATGTTTTTAACTAAAAATAAAGAATATCTTGATTTATTAAATACGATCAAAGCAAGAGTAAATTCTGCCCAGATTAAAGCAGTTGTTTCAGTAAATAAAGAGTTAATTTTCCTTTACTGGGATATTGGAAGAAATATTTTAGAGAGGCAAACTAGAGAAGGCTGGGGCACAAAGGTTATCGACAAGCTTTCCCAAGACTTAATGAGAAGTTTCCCGGAAATGAAAGGATTCTCTCCCCGGAATCTTAAATATATGCGTAAGTTTGCTGATGAATATCCACAGAAAGAAATAGTGCAAGAGGTTCTTGCACAATTAACCTGGTATCATAATATTACCCTAATAGAGAAAATTGCTTCTCTTTCTGAACGAATGTGGTACGCTCAACAAGCGATAAAAGATGGATGGTCGCGGAATGTAATGATGCATCAAATTGAATTGGGTTTACATCAGCGACAAGGCAAAATAATTCATAATTTTATGGCTACACTCCCTGCGCCACAGTCAGATTTAGCTAGACAAACTTTAAAAGATCCCTACATCTTTGACTTTCTCTCTTTGGGTGCGGAGGTGCAGGAAAGAGAAATAGAAAAGGAACTGACCAAGCATATTACTAAATTTTTGTTGGAATTAGGTGCAGGATTTTCATTTGTTGGGAGCCAATATCATATTGAAGTTTCTGGACAGGATTATTATATTGACCTGCTTTTTTACCATCTCCAATTGCGGTCTTTTGTTATCATTGAACTAAAAGCAGGGGAGTTTAAACCGGAGTATGCAGGAAAGTTAAATTTTTATCTTTCTGCTCTGGACAAAATATTGAAACAGGACAACGATAAACCATCAATTGGGATAATTTTGTGTAAAAGCAAAGATAAGATTATTGCAGAGTATGCTCTCAAAGATATGAGTAAGCCTATGGGGGTTTCTGAATATAAAATTGTTCGCGCAATCCCAGAAAAATTAAAGACGAGCTTACCGACTATCGCTGAATTGGAGAAAGAGTTGTCTGGATCATCTCGAGAGGTAAAGACTACCAAGAAAAAGAAGTAAGAGGGATAAACTCATGAAGCAGAATAATTTCATTAAAGAATTCAAAGAGATCAATAAAAACGACGCTGCCAGCGCTGGAGGAAAAGGCGCTTCTCTGGGCGAGATGACCCAGGCAGGAATTACTGTTCCGCCTGGTTTCGTAATTTTGGCAGATGCCTTTGATAGTTTTCTTCACCAAGCTGAAATCCATACTGAGATTGATGCTATCCTGCATAAAGTTGATCATAAAGCAATGCATACGGTTGAGCAAGCATCAGAAGAAATTAAAGCAATTATTTTGGGTGCTCAAATGCCCCCAGAGATTGCCCAAGAAATTCTTACTGCTTTTAAAAAAATGGATGCTCGCTTTGTAGCAGTTCGTTCTTCTGCCACTGCTGAAGATAGCTCTACTGCGGCTTGGGCTGGGCAATTAGACAGTTATCTTAATACTACTAGAGAAAATCTGTTAGAAAATGTAAAAAAGTGTTGGGCTTCGTTATTTACCCCGAGAGCCATATTTTATCGTTATGAACAGAATCTGCATCAGCAACATATTTCTGTGGCAGTAGTTGTCCAGAAAATGGTTGAATCAGAAGTTTCGGGAATTGCTTTTTCTGTCCATCCGGTAACTCAGGATTACAATCAGTTAATTATTGAAGCAGGCTATGGATTGGGTGAAGCTATCGTTTCAGGACAGATTACGCCGGATAGTTATGTGGTAGAGAAGAAAGCCTGGGAAATAATTGATCAGAATATTGCTACTCAAACCAAAGCGCTTTACAGAAGCAAAAATGGCGGTAATGAATGGAAAGAGATTTCCGGAAGTGAACAGAAACTATCCGACGCTCAGATGATAGAATTATCTAAATTGGTGGTAAAAATTGAACAGCATTATGGTTTTCCCGTAGATGTGGAATGGGCCTTGGAGAAAAAGAAATTTTATATTGTGCAGAGCAGACCGATAACGACTCTTGCTGAAAAAAAACCAACAGAAGAAAGAGAAAAAGTTACACCCTCTCAATATCACAAATTAATGAATCGTTCTTTTCCTCTGATCTATTTTGAAGGTTGGTATAAAGGGGAACGGTTTGGATTACCCAATATTTCTAAAGATAGCATGTTTTTTGATCCTTTATTCATTTATCAAAAAAATAAGGGAACAGATGTTCTCTACAATTTTACTGATAATATCCAAAACCCAGCTTTACTGGTGGAATATTTTATTAAGCATGCTCATCGCCTAAAATCACTTACGGAAGAACATTTAAAAAATTATCAACAATTAATCAAGTTATCTAAAAATAAAACAGACTTTTCAATGAAAAAATTGAAAGAAATATTTTCATTTACTTTAGAAATGCATCCGGTTCTCACCGCTATGGTGGTCATTGGGAATCATTCAGAAGAAAGAGCAGAGATTGTGAAAATAAGTAACCAAACCAGAACCGCAACTGAAGATTTTGTCTTTAAATCCATTGACCTGCTGCTTAAAAATGCGATTAGATTGCTGCCCAAAGAGTACCAACAATTTTTGTATTTTTTAACTTACACTGAGATTATAGGAAAACTCCCTTCTATTCAGACTTTAAGGCAAAGGAAAGAGGGATATATCTATTATCAAGGTAAAGTGTATCCAGCTATAACTGAAGAAGAATTTGCTAAGAAACATAATCTGGAGATTATGGACTCTAAAATAAATCTTTCAGATAAAAACGAAATCAAAGGTAATTCCGCTTATCGCGGAAAAGTTATCGGTAAAGTTAGGGTAGTTTTTGAGATAGAGGATATGAAAAAGATTGAGAAAGGAGAGATTTTGGTAACCTCTATGACTACTCCGGATTTGATTGCAGTTAGTAGAGAATTTTCAGCGATTGTTACTGATGAAGGGGGCATGTTATGTCATGCTGCGATTATCTCCCGCGAATTTAAGAAGCCCTGCATCATCGGCACCAAGATCGCAACCCAAGTCCTAAAAGACGGCGATTTGGTAGAAGTTGACGCGGATAAAGGGATAGTAAAGATTCTTAATCGCGCAGATAAAAGCAGAGACTTTGATGCTTTAACCCAGACCAAATTTAAAGAATATATTCAACATCACCAGTTTGATATTCAAAAAGCTATTGCCTCCTTCTTTGGAGCAGACTTAGTTTATGGTGCTTATTCCGGTGCTGAACGCTTCTTAGGTTTTAACCCTAGCCCAATCTTAACTTATTTCAAAGGTAGAGATTTCATCCAACTGATCCCTCAAGAAACTTTGACTAAACTCACTGAGAGTTTCTCTCAAAAATATTTTTGTAACCAAAAAAAGATGGATTCATTTTTCGATGAACATAAGAAGATACGTTTAGGGATAGATCGCTTATGGAAAAAGTACGAATCTGAAAATAAAAAAGACCAGCAATCTGTCTTAAATTTCTATGATTCCCTTACCGCTAAGTCTACTCAATGGTGGGAATATGCTCTTTATGGAGAAAACAAAGGTGAAATTATATCCCAAAAAGTTGTTGCAGCTATTGCTAAGAACAAAAATCTAAGTGAAAGTCAAGCCCGAGAGGCAGTCAGCTTATTCTTACACTCAGATGAAATTTCCGTTTTCACTCGGGAGCGTTTAGAATTCTATCACCTCTGTTTAGAAGCTTGCCAGAACAAAAAAATAAATTCTTTACTAGAAAAACAAGAATACACTGAAGTATTGAGAAATACAGTTTTTGATCAGAAAATCATACAATATGTTCAGACTTATTTCTTTAGAGATACTGATTTCTATGACCGAAAGACATTAACTAAACTTGCTGTACTTAAAGAGATAAAAGAGACTTGCTCTCAGAAAGGATTAGAGGACATAAAAAAAGATCTCTCTGAAATAATCAACCCTATTAATAAAATTATTAAAAAGAAAAAGGCGATTGCGCTGGAACTTAAACTTACTCCAGATGAGAAAAATCTGCTTAATTTAGCCTGCAAATTTGTCCGCTGGATGGACGAACGAAAATATGGGATGATGACTCAGTTATACTATTTTTATTCATTCTTTCATCACCTTTCTGAACAGCTGGCTATTCCCTACGAACAGATTGTGGCTCTGGGAGTTAAAGACATTCGTAAGATTATTTTAGGGAGTAAACTAACTAGGTCCAATTCACAAACCCCCAAACTGCATATTTATGAGAAAGGTCAGCATGTTTTTGCTTTCTTGGGTCAGGAAGCAGATCATCAGATTGAAATTATCAGTGGTCTTCCTCCCAGTTTAAACGACTTTTCAGGTATAGTCGCCTGTCGGGAGAAAAATAATCAAAAGGTTAAAGGCAAAGTAAAGATCATCAAAGACCCAGTTTTAGAACCATTTCAGCAAGGGGATATATTGGTAACTTCCATGACTCGTATAGAATTTGTTCCTTTAATGAAAAAAGCCTTAGCTATAATTACTGATGAGGGGGGTATAGCTTGTCATGCCGCTATTGTCAGCAGAGAATTAGGCATTCCCTGCCTCATCGGCACTAAGATAGCTACTCAGGTATTAAAAGACGGCGATTTGGTAGAAGTTGACGCGGATAAAGGGATAATAAGAATTATCAAACCAATACTAAAAGAGGCAAAAGAAAGTTCTAATGAAACCAAATGGTACCATCTGGGAAAATGGATTGAACCGGCTCTAGCAGCAGAGGTATGGCTTACCTATGGAGAATATGCGCAGCAATTCTTTAAAGAAAAGCTTGATGGCAAGATTTTATATATTAATGGCAATTTCTTTCTGTCCAAACACGATTTTGAAATAATAAAAAGAGACAGTTATGATGCAGCTAAAAATCATAACAAAGTATTTTTTGAAAACCTGACCAGAACTATTACATCCGTATCTAATAGACTTGTTGAGCTTTCTAAAAATATCTCTTCATCAGTCGATTTTCTTAAAGCGTACCGGGAGCTTACCGGAATTTGGATGCCTCTGAATATTGTTTCTATTGGTGTTGAAAATTATGTAAATGAAATTGATAGTAGAGCATTTGAAGTAGCTTGCGGGAATACCACTGAAAAACCATGGACATTGCAGCAGATTGATGAGATGAGGATGCTTAAAAAGGAACTTAAGACTCTACCACAAAAGTTAGAGGGTTTACCTAAAACGATGCAACTTAAAATCAATAATCATCTTTCAAAATATCGATGGAAAGGTTCGCATCATTTTAGTATACACACATTTACTTTTGATGACCTAAAAAAACAAATAAAAGAGGAGGATAATGAAAACCCAAAAAAGAAAGTAAACTTTTCTGTTGATTCTTATTTAGTAAAATTGCTGGATTTGATGGGATTCATTAGATTTCGCTGTGCGGAAGCAAGTGGGATCAGTTCATACAACTTATACCAGCACTTAACTGAACTGGCAAAGAAACATAAGATATCCTATGAAGAAATAATGGAGCATACAATTGAAGAAATTGAAGCTAAAAACATAAATAAATTTATTGCGGAAAAAAGAAAGAAAAATACTGGTTTCTTATTTGATGATAAGATTTATATTTTAACAGATGAAGAGATAGAACAATACGAAGATATTCTTCTTCAAAATAAAAATTTATCTTTAAAAGAGATTAGAGGGAGAGTTGCTTGTAAAGGGAAAGCAAAAGGCCTGGTTAAACTTGTTCGAAGTAAAGAAGAAATGAATGGATTTGAGAAAAGTATGATTCTGGTTGCCTATGAGACTACACCCGACGTTATTGTCGCAATGAAAAAAGCAGCAGCCATAGTTACAGATTTTGGCGGGTTGACATCACATGCTGCTATTATTAGTAGAGAGTTTAATATTCCTTGTATTGTTGGTACTCAAAATGCTACTCAACTTCTTAAGGATGGGGATTTAGTGGAAGTGGATGCGGATAGGGGTATAGTTCGAATTATTCAATCTCAGCATATTACTACTCCGAGAAAAAGTGCAACAGAAATATCTAAACCAGAAACAAAAGATTCTGTCCAGACCTGTTTTGGCAATTGGAAGTTAGGTATTACCAGAAATATGTCTTTCTGGCATATGTGGCAGTCCTCATTAGGTCATTTTCACCATTCCAAAGATTTCAACATTAATTACTATCTTCAACCATTGAATATAACCACCAATGGCACCCATTCGAGCATATTTTATCGTCCAGAACAAGTTGCTGAATATTCTAAAGTTATCCTTCAATCGCTTAACACTCTGGAAGGGATTAAGAATTTAAAATCGCGCTATCAAAAGTTTTCTGATGAACTGCTTTTTTCATTAGATCAATTGAATCTAGAATTAAGCCTAAAAAATTGGGATGATTTCATAGTTAAGCATACCCGATTTTGTGCTGGGCTCTTTTTAACTTCAATTATCGGGAGGGCAGGGTTGACTAAACTAACTGAACTTCTAAAGAAAGAGGAAGTAGCTGATAAAGATATTCCGGAGATTATTGCTTTTATTACCTATCCTGACGAACACACTCCTCTTTTCAAATCTCAATTAGATTTGCTTGAAATCGGAGTAAAAGTACAACAAAGAATATCTTCCAACGAGAAATTATCTTTGCTTAACAGATGGCTATTAAACCACGCAGACTGTCTCACAATTCACAAAATATAAATACTAATTCTCCCGTCGACAAGTTATAATCTTATCGTCAATAAAAAGAGGTGCAACATGGTGTACATAAGTTCTTACCAAGACCAGAATTGGCTTCTGCCACCGTCGATTAATGAAATTATTCCTAAAGATCATATCTGTTTTCTCGTAGAGAACTATGTTGAGGAATTGGATTTCTCTGATTTTGATTTGATCTATGAAAGAGCAGGGCATCCTGCGTACCATCCCCGAATTATCATGAAAATCTTGGTTTACGGGATGCTCTGCAAAACCAGATCTTCCAGAAGATTAGCCAGGGCGACCAGAGAAAACTTCGTTTTCATGTATCTGGCAGAGAAAGTCCATCCCGATTTCAGGACGATAAACCGCTTCAGGATGGAACATCCTGAATTTGTCAAAGATGCATTCAAGAAAACGGTGGAAATTGCCGCCAGGCACAATCTTACTGACCTCAGCTTTATCAGCATAGATGGAACCACATTAAAAGCCTACGCTGGCAGCAGAAGGTATGTGGATAAGAAAGGGTTGGACAAATTGGACCAAGCTATTGAAAAGATGATAAAAGAAGATATAGCTTTAGATGAACTGGAAGACCAACTCTTCGACGATAGGGAAGAAGGACTTACTGGAATTGACAAAAGAGACCTTAAGAAAATAGTTAGGGAATTCCGTCAGACAGAAGATAAGAAGAAGGTCAAAAAGAATATTGAACAAGCTAAAAATGAACTGGAAAAGTATGGGTTGAAGAAGGTCTCCATTTCTGATCCGGAGGCCAGAGCCATGCAGACCAAGAAGAGGCATTCCGAGCTGAGCTACAATGCTCAGCTAACTGTCGACAGGAATCAGATAATTATTGCCAATGAGGTCTGCCAGGACAAGCATGATGTTCACCAGTTCATCCCGCAGATGAAGAATGTTAAAGAGAATATAACATTGAAAGATGACACAAAAGTTGGAGTTGACTGTGGTTATAGTGACGCGGGGAACATTAAATTTGCGGAGGATGAAAAAATTGATTTATATGTGCCTTCTCGTGCACAAGCACAAGAGTTTGACGGCAAGGAGCAAAGTTTGAATCACGACCAGTATGAGTATGATGCCAAGAGAGATGAATTAATCGTCGGAAAACATCGGTTTTACTTCAAGTTTCAGTACACGAGGAAAAACGGCATGAAGATATTGAGTTATTATAATGATGAATTAGGAAAGAAAAAAGATGTACCGTTCTACTTTCGGGAACGGCTGAGGATGCGAGACAAGATGAAAACGGATGAAGCAAAGAAAGTGTATTCTTTGCGGAAAATTACGGTCGAGCCGGTGTATGGGAATATCAAGCAAAATTTAGGATTCAGGGAATTTCTTCTTCGGGGCAAGGAAAAGGTGAAGATTGAGTTTAATTTAGTCTGTATTGCTCATAATTTAATGAAGATTTGGAGGATGAAAGGAGCAGTGGGGTGTTAAAGGAAGGGTTTTATTTTTTTTGTGGAGGGTTGAAGATTTAAACGGTGTTGATGGGAGGATTGCGGGACGGCTTC